>Ga0180215_1000697_pt1 | contig 40486 bp, 37 predicted proteins | sample eDN3rd37CBELigBY_FD_128871 | JGI IMG/M metagenome (GOLD analysis project Ga0180215, IMG submission 128871) | Enriched backyard soil microbial communities from Emeryville, California, USA - eDNA 3rd pass 37_C BE-Lig BY (version 2) (version 2) | ecosystem: Environmental > Terrestrial > Soil >...
ATGCTCACCGAGTACGACGAGCAGGGCAACTACAAGTACCCCGAAGGCTTCGACCCCGAGACCAACGAGTGGCGCGAGGGCTTCGAGGCCCAGCGCGAGAAGTGGGAGCAGGACTACGCCGCTGCCCAGGCTCGCTGGGAGGCCCACAAGAGGCAGGTCGCAGCTGCTGCCGCACAGGTCATCGAGGATGTTCCCTCCTCCGGCTCCTCGTTCTCGAGTGAGTCGGCCGGTGGCGGAACGCTTGCTGACGACGAGGCGCTTGCCGCGCTTCGCGAGAAGCTGTCGTCGAGCAACGACTGATACGTAGTCGCGAGACCAGGCGGCCGGACCTTCCGAGGTTCGGCCGCCTTGTCGTTTGACGACGAGCGAGGGAGCCGGGACAGTAGCATGGCCACGTGTATCTGATTGGGCTGACCGGGGGCATCGCATCAGGCAAGACGGTCGTCGCCAGGCGGCTCGCCGAGCACGGGGCCATTCACATCGACGCCGACCAGCTTGCCCGTGAGGTGGTGGAGCCCGGCACTCCCGCGCTGGCCAGGATCGCCCAGGAGTTCGGCGCATCCGTCATCGCCGAAGACGGCACCCTTGACCGGGCTGCACTCGGCGCCATCGTGTTCGGCGATTCTGAGAAGCTGGCCAGGCTCGGCCAGATCACCCATCCCGCGGTACGAGACAGGGCGGCAGAACTCATCAGGAAGGCAGAAGAGGCCGACCCTGACGCCATCGTCGTCTACGACGTGCCTCTCCTCGTCGAGGCCGCAGTGGACAAGGTTCACTCCTTCGACCTCGTTGTCGTCGTACACGCAGACACCAGGACGCGTTTGGAACGGCTGGTCTCGCTGCGGGGTTACGACAGGGAAGAGGCTGCTCACCGCCTGAACTCCCAGGCCAGCGACGCCGAACGGCTGGCCGTGGCCGACGTGGTCATCGACAGCAACGGCACCCTCGAGCACACGCTCGCGCAGGCAGACGCCCTCTTCGAGCAGGCGCGCGCAGCCACGCGTCGCGCGTGATGCGTCACGGCCGGATGTCAGCGCCGCTGCCTAAACTGGAGTGATGCAACCGACCAGAGCAGTGCGCCCGTTCGAGGTCATCAGCGAGTACACCCCATCAGGAGACCAGCCTGCCGCCATTGCGGAACTCACAGCACGCATCAACGCGGGGGAGACCGAAGTCGTGCTCCTCGGCGCAACCGGTACGGGAAAATCGGCTACCACCGCCTGGCTGATCGAACAGGTGCAGCGTCCGACCCTGGTGATGGCCCACAACAAGACCCTCGCCGCGCAACTGGCCAACGAGTTCAGAGAGCTTCTCCCCAATAACGCTGTCGAGTACTTCGTCTCGTATTACGACTACTACCAGCCAGAAGCGTACGTTCCGCAGACAGACACCTTCATCGAGAAAGACAGTTCGATCAACGCGGAGGTCGAACGGCTTCGGCACTCGACCACAAACTCGCTTCTCAGCCGGAGAGACGTCGTCGTGGTCTCCACCGTCTCATGCATCTACGGATTGGGCAGTTCTGAGGAATACCTCGACGCCATGCTTGCGCTCCAGGTCGGCATGCGCATCAACCGCGAAGCGCTTATACGCAAATTCGTCACGATGCAGTACCAACGCAATGACGTCGATTTCTCGCGGGGCAACTTCCGCGTTCGCGGCGACACCATCGAGATCATCCCCATGTACGAGGAACTCGCGATCCGCATCGAGATGTTCGGCGACGAGATCGAGGCGCTGTACAGCCTGCATCCGCTCACGGGCGACGTGGTGAAGAACTTGGATGCCGTGTCGGTCTTTCCCGGTTCGCACTACGTCGCCGGCCCGGATTCGATGAAGCGGGCGATCGGCACGATCAGGGAAGAGCTCGCAGAGCGACTCGGCCAGCTGGAGCGCGAAGGCAAGCTGCTTGAGGCGCAGCGCCTCCGGATGCGCACGACTTTCGACCTCGAGATGATGGAGCAGATCGGTTTCTGCAGCGGCATCGAGAACTACTCGCGCCACATCGACGGAAGGGCACCCGGCGAGGCTCCGCACTGCCTGATCGACTACTTCCCCGAGGACTTCCTGGTCGTGATCGACGAGTCTCACGTCACGGTTCCCCAGATCGGTGCGATGTACGAGGGCGACGCCTCGCGCAAGCGCACGCTGGTCGAGCACGGCTTCCGGCTGCCGAGTGCACTCGACAACCGCCCGCTCAAGTTCGACGAGTTTCTCGACCGCGTCGGCCAGAAGGTCTACCTCTCCGCCACGCCGGGCCGCTATGAGCTCGGCATCACCGACAGCGTCGTCGAACAGATCATCAGGCCGACGGGCCTGGTCGACCCCGAGATCGTGGTCAAGCCGAGCAAGGGCCAGATCGATGACCTGCTCGAAGAGATCCGCCGCCGCACCCAGAATGACGAACGGGTGCTCGTCACCACGCTCACCAAGAAGATGGCCGAGGAGCTCACCGAATTCCTCGGGGAGGCGGGGGTTCGGGTTCGCTACCTGCACTCAGACGTCGACACGCTTCGTCGAGTCGAGCTGCTCACAGAACTGCGCCAGGGCGTCTTCGACGTGCTCGTCGGCATCAACCTGCTTCGAGAGGGGCTCGACCTGCCGGAGGTATCACTCGTGGCGATCCTCGATGCAGACAAGGAAGGGTTCCTCCGCTCGTCGACCTCGCTCATCCAGACCATCGGTCGTGCCGCAAGAAACGTGTCCGGCTCGGTGCACATGTACGCCGACGTGCTCACCGACTCGATGAAGATCGCCATCGAAGAGACCAACAGGCGGCGCGAGAAGCAGATCGCGTACAACACGGCGAACGGCATCGACCCGACCCCGCTCCGAAAGCGCATCGCAGACATCACGGATGTCCTGGCCAGGGAAGAGGCAGACACCGCGGAGTTGCTGTCGAAGCGAGACGGCCGCAAACGAGCACCGACGCCAACCCTGCACCGCGAGGGCCTCGCTGCGAGCGGAGCGAACGACCTTGAGGCGATCATCCGCGACCTCAACGAGCAGATGCTCCAGGCGGCGGGGGAGCTCAAGTTCGAACTGGCCGCGCGCCTGCGCGACGAGGTCGCAGACCTCAAGAAAGAACTTCGCCAGATGGAAGCAGCGGGGCACATCTAGCAGCGTGTTACGACTCGAGCAGCAGCATCCGACATCCCGTGCCACGGTTTGCCCCCTCGGGAGCGGGCGGCATAGTATAGAACACATGTTCGATACGCCTGGCCACCCATTTGAACGCGCATCCTGTGGCACACGCCGTACCCGAACAGACAGAGAATTGTCCCAGTGAGCATCACCCCCGTCACCGGCCCGCGTCTGAGCATCCGTGGAGCCCGAGTCCACAACCTGCGCAACGTCGACCTTGAGATACCGCGCGACTCCCTCGTGGTCTTTACCGGCCTGTCCGGCTCCGGCAAGTCCTCGATGGCCTTCGACACCATCTTCGCGGAGGGGCAGCGCCGCTACGTCGAATCGTTGTCGGCATACGCGAGGCAGTTCCTCGGCCAAGTCGATCGTCCAGACGTCGACTTCATCGAAGGACTCAGCCCCGCCGTGTCGATCGACCAGAAGTCGACCAACCGCAACCCGCGATCGACCGTGGGCACGATCACTGAGATCTACGACTACATGCGATTGCTGTGGGCCAGAATCGGCGTTCCCCACTGCGCCGAGTGCGGAGAGAAGATCTCCCGGCAGACTGTGCAACAGATCGCCGACCAGCTCATGACACTGGAGCCCGGCACGAGGTATCAGGTCACCAGCCCTGTGATCTCGCAGAAGAAGGGCGAGTTCGTCGACCTGTTCAAGGAACTTGCCGCGGCCGGTTACTCGCGTGCGATCGTCGACGGCAAGCCCGTGCAGCTCAGCGACCCACCCACCCTCAAGAAGCAGGTCAAGCACGACATCTCGGTGATCGTCGACCGCCTCGTCGCAGCGGACGACATTCTCACCAGGCTCACCGATTCCCTTGAGACCGCTCTCTCGCTGACCGACGGGCTGGTCGCGATCAACTTCGTTGACGAAGAAGGCCCAGCGGCCTGGCGCAACTACTCGGAGAAGCTTTCGTGCCCCAACGGCCACCCCGTGCAGTTGACCGAGATCGAACCTCGCACGTTCTCGTTCAATGCCCCGTTCGGCGCCTGCCCTGAGTGCTCCGGCCTCGGTACCCGCATGTCGGTCGACTCCGAGCTACTTCTGGGTGATCCGGAACTCAGCCTCGCTGAGGGCGTGATCCTGCCGTGGACCCAGGCGGGCAAGGGGCTCTACAACTACTTCCAGAGACTCCTCGAAGGACTGTCGCGCGACCTCCACTTCGATCTGGACACCCCGTGGGGCGAGCTTCCCGAGGAGGCTCGCGAGGCCGTCCTCGGCGGCAACAACTTCAAGGTCACCGTGAAGTGGAAGAACCGCTACGGCCGTGAGATGAAGTACTCTACGGGCTTCGAGGGCGTCATCCCGTACATCGAGAGAAAGTATCTGGAGGCTGAGTCCGACTCTGCCAGGCAACGCTATGCGAGCTACCTTCGAGAGGTACCTTGCCCTGTCTGTGATGGCAAGCGGCTGAAGCCGGAAGTGCTCGCCGTCACCGTTGACAGACACAGCATCGCGGATGTCTGTGACCTGAGCCTCGCAGACGCGTACGAGTTCATGGCTGCGCTCACCCTCACAGACCGCGAGGCGCAGATCGCTGCAGCAGTGCTGCGTGAGATCAGGGCGAGGCTCGAGTTCCTGCTCGAGGTCGGCCTGAACTACCTCAACCTGGCCCGCTCGGCCGGAACCCTCTCAGGGGGAGAGGCACAACGCATCCGACTGGCCACGCAGATCGGTTCCGGCCTCACAGGTGTGCTCTACGTGCTCGATGAGCCAAGCATCGGGCTGCACCAGCGCGACAACCGCAGGCTGATCGAGACGCTGGTGAAGCTCAGAGACCTGGGCAACACGCTCATCGTCGTTGAGCACGACGAAGACACCATCCGCACGGCGGACTGGATCGTCGACATCGGTCCCGGCGCAGGGGTGCACGGTGGCAAAGTAGTGCACTCCGGCTCCTATGCAGAGCTGCTCAGCAACGCAGAGTCTGCCACGGGCGACTACCTTGCTGGCCGACGAGAGATCACGGTTCCCGGCAAGCGCAGGCCGGTAGACCCGAACCGGATACTCACCGTTCACGGCGCCAGGGCAAACAACCTCAAGAACGTCACCGTCGACTTTCCGCTCGGCACCTTCACCGCCGTCACCGGCGTGAGCGGTTCCGGAAAGTCCTCGCTCATCAACGACGTGCTGTACCGAGTGCTCGCCAACGAGCTGAACGGCGCCCGGCAGATCCCCGGGAAGCACACGAGGGTCACGGGCCTCGACAACCTCGACAAGGTGGTCCACGTCGACCAGGCCCCGATCGGGCGCACGCCGCGTTCGAACCCGGCGACCTACACCGGGGTCTTCGACCGCATCCGCACCCTGTTCTCCGAAACGGTGGATGCGAAGTCTCGCGGGTATCAGCCCGGCCGCTTCAGCTTCAACGTCAAGGGTGGGCGCTGCGAGAACTGTTCCGGTGACGGAACCATCAAGATCGAGATGAACTTCCTGCCAGACGTGTATGTGACGTGCGAAGTCTGCGGCGGGGCCAGGTACAACCGCGAGACGCTCGCCGTGCGATACAAGGGCAAGAACATCGCCGAAGTGCTCGACATGTCGATCAGCGAAGCAGCAGACTTCTTCGAGGCGATCAGTTCCATCCACCGCTACCTGAAGACGCTGGTGGATGTCGGTCTCGGCTACGTCAGGCTCGGCCAGAGCGCGACGACCCTGTCGGGCGGCGAGGCGCAGCGCGTCAAGCTCGCGACCGAACTGCAGAAGCGGTCCAACGGCCGCAGCATCTACGTACTCGACGAACCGACCACCGGGCTCCACTTCGAAGACGTGCGTAAGCTTCTTCTCGTGCTGAACGGTCTGGTCGACAAGGGAAACACTGTCGTCGTGATCGAGCACAACCTCGATGTGATCAAGTCAGCGGACTGGGTCATCGACCTGGGCCCGGAGGGCGGCGCAGGAGGGGGAGAGGTCATCGCGACAGGAACCCCCGAGAAGATCGCGCGCAGTCGCAAGAGCCACACGGGCACTTTCCTGGCCGAAGTCCTCGCAACCGGGTGATGTCATGTCCGATCCGGTCAGCTATCGCCCTCGAGCGGGCGAGATCCCCACTCAGCCCGGGGTGTACCGCTTCCGTGACGCCAAGCGGCGCGTGCTCTATGTCGGCAAGGCGAAGAATCTCCGCGCGCGGCTGAGCAATTACTTCGCGCCGCTCGAGAGCCTGCACGAGCGTACGCGGAGGATGGTCACCACTGCCACCTCCGTCGAGTGGACGGTGGTCGGTACCGAGTTCGAGGCGCTTCAGCTCGAGTTCACCTGGATCAAGGAGTTCAATCCTCCTTTCAACGTGCAGTTCCGCGACGACAAGTCATACCCCTACCTGGCGATCACCCTGGGTGAGGACGTACCCCGCGTGATGGTCACGCGCAACAAGAAGCTGCGCGACGCTCGCTACTTCGGTCCGTACACCAAGGTCTGGGCTATTCGCGAGACTGTCGACCTCATGCTGAAGGCCTTTCCGATGCGCAGCTGCTCCGACGGCGTGTATCGGCGTGCAGAGCAGACCGGCCGTCCGTGCCTGCTCGGCGACATCGGCAAGTGTGCTGCGCCCTGCGTCGGGCGCGTCAGCAAGGAAGAGCACAAGTCGATCGCACTCGACTTCGCATCGTTCATGGCTGGGCAGGACACCCGTTTCGTCACCCAATTGACGCGGCAGATGAAAGAGGCGTCAGAGAACCAGGACTACGAGGCGGCGGCCCGCTTCCGCGACCAGCGCGCCGCCCTGGAAGCGGTACTCGCCAAGAGCACGGTGGTGCTCGCAGAAGACGTTGACGCAGACATCTTCGGAATCGCCCACGACGAGCTGGCCGCAGCTGTTCAGCTCTTCATTGTTCGCGGCGGTCGCATCCGCGGTGTGCGCAGCTGGGTGGTCGACAAAGAACTCGATCTCGAACTCGACGAGCTCGTCGAGTCTGTGCTTCGGAATGCCTACGCAGACGAGGAGGTTCCTGCGCGACAGGTCGTCGTACCCGAGTTGCCGGCAGACAGGAGCGAGCTCGAGCACTGGCTGTCTTCCCTCCGGTGGGAGCGCACGGGACGCTCCGGCCGTACGTCGTTGCGAGTCGCACACCGCGGAGACCTCGCAGCGCTGGCGAACACCGTCAAGGTCAACGCCCAGAACGCCCTCGTGCTGTACAAGACGCGGCGCAGCGGCGACTTCACGGCCCGATCCCAGGCTCTCGCCGACATTCAGGATGCCCTGGGCATGGAAGAGGCACCGCTCCGCATGGAGTGCTACGACGTATCGCACCTGTCTGGCACCAACATCGTCGCGTCCATGGTCGTCTTCGAAGACGGTCTTCCGAGAAAGGACCAGTACAGGCGGTTCAGCATTCCCGAGTCGACGGATGACACGGAATCGATCTACCAGGTACTAACCAGGCGGCTGGCGCACCTCGATGACGACCCAGTCGCGCCACCGGTCGACGATCCGGAAGCGGTCGAGGTTGCCGGCGCCAAGCAGAAGCGCTTCGCCTACCGGCCCAACCTGCTCATCGTCGACGGCGGGCAACCGCAAGTCCAAGCAGCCGCACGGGCTTTGGCCGACGCCGGAGTCACCGGAATCCAGCTCTGCGGCATCGCCAAGCGCCTCGAAGAGGTGTGGCTTCCCGACTCAGACTTCCCAGTCATCCTCCCGCGCAACAGCGAGGCGCTCTTTCTCATCCAGCGCATCCGAGACGAAGCCCATCGCTTTGCCATCACATACCAGCGTCAACGCCGGAGGCGGGACATCGGCAGCGTTCTCAGCGAGATCCCGGGAATCGGCCCGAGCCGAGTGAAAGAACTGCTCAGGCATTTCGGTTCGGTCACCAGGCTGCGGCAGGCGGATGTCGACGACATCGCACAGGTGAAAGGCATCGGAGCGACGTCGGCGGCCGCCATACATCGCGCCCTCCGCGAGTGAAGGCGGGGAGCGCCACAGTGAGCGAGGGAAGTCGATAGGCTGAGGGCTCAGACGATGAATGATGTGAGGCTCACGGCGATGACCGACGGCACCGTCCAGCAGGAAGTATTGATCGTCACCGGTATGTCCGGAGCGGGGAGATCCACCGTCGGCAACGCCCTGGAAGACCTGGGCTGGTACGTCGTCGACAACCTCCCACCTCAGATGCTCAGGCCGCTGGTGGAACTCGCCGGTCGCGCGGGAAGCAACCTTCCCAAGATCGCAGCCATTGTGGATGTTCGCGGCGGCAAGTTGTTCAGCGACCTGTACGAGATCATCGACTCTCTCAGGGGTGGAACGTCGGTCCGTGTGATCTTTCTCGAGGCGACCGACGATGTACTCGTGCGCCGCTTCGAGCAGGTGAGGCGCCCGCATCCGCTTCAGGGGGATGGAACCCTGCTCGACGGAATCTCGGCGGAACGCCGCACGACGCTTGAGCTGCGCGAGCACAGCGACATCATCATCGACACCTCCGACCTCAACATCCACCAGCTCGCCACCACCATCGCCGACACGTTCGCCGACGACGATACGGCCGGCGTGCAGGTCACCCTGCTCAGCTTCGGGTTCAAATACGGGCTGCCGACAGATGCTGACCTCGTTGTCGACATGCGCTTTCTCCCCAACCCGTTCTGGAACCCGGAGCTGCGCCCGTACACCGGCCGCGACAAGGAGGTGAGCGACTTCGTGCTCGCCCAGAACGGCGCCGAGGAGTTCCTCGACAACTACGTCAAGGCACTCACACCCGTGCTCGCGGGATACCAGCGCGAGAACAAGCGACACGTGACGCTAGCCGTCGGATGCACGGGTGGAAAGCATCGCTCGGTCGCGGTCGTCGAAGAACTCGCCACCAGACTAAAATCGCTCCCCGGGGTCGCCGTCAACGTGCGGCACCGCGACTTGGGACGCGAGTGACTCGCGGTCGCGAAGCGTCCACCCACGAGTTCCACTACGAAAGAGAAAGGGGCCAGATTGGCTCTCACCGCCGACGTCAAAGACGAACTTGCTCTCGTTCCTGTGAGCAAGACCACGGTCAGAGCAGCCGAGTTGGCCACCATCCTGCGGTTCTCCGGAGGGCTGCACCTGATCTCCGGCAGGATAGCCGTCGAATCAGAGCTTGACTCTGCGGCCCTGGCACGGCGAGTTCGGAGGGACCTCGTCGAACTGTACGGCGTTCGCAGCGAGGTGTCGGTGATCTCCGCTTCCGGGGTGCGCAAGTCGAACAGCTTCCTGGTCAGGGTCGTCGAGGGCGGGGAGACCCTTGCGAGGCAGACGGGCCTCCTCGATGCGCGTCGCAGGCCCATCCGCGGCCTGCCGAACCGGCTCACGACGGGCACGGTAGAAGAGCTCGCTGCGATCTGGCGCGGTGCGTTCCTCGCCGCGGGTTCGCTCACCGACCCTGGCCGCTCTGCCGCCCTCGAGGTGAGCAGTCCCGGCAATGAGGCGGCCATGGCCCTCGTCGGCGCAGCTGGCCGCCTGGGCATCTCGGCCAAGGCGCGTGAGGTGCGCGGGGTCAACCGTGTGGTCATCCGCGACGGCGAGGCCATCAGCGCCATGCTCGTGCACATGGGTGCGACCAAGACGGTTCTCGGCTGGGAGGAGCTCAGGCAGCGCAGGGAGGTGCGCGCGACAGCCAACCGTCTGGTCAACTTCGACGATGCCAACCTGCGTCGCTCAGCGCAGGCCGCTGTCGCCGCCTGTGCCAGGGTCGAGCGAGCGCTGGAGATCCTCGGCGATGACATGCCCGACCACCTGCGCTACGCGGGTGAGCTTCGCCTGCGCTACCGTGACGCGAGTCTTGACGAGCTGGGTCACCATTCCGACCCGCCCATGACCAAGGATGCGGTTGCGGGTCGCATCCGTCGCCTCCTCGCGATGGCCGACAAGCGCGCGGAAGAGCTGGGCGTTCCGGGAACAGACGCAAACCTGCCGCCCGACTATGAGGATGCATAGACTGGGAGAACCCCCGCTTCCGGCGCTGTCTGCTGCCCCGGGGTAATCAGCAAGGAGAAATCATATGACTGAGTACACCCTTCCCGAGTTGCCTTACGATTACGCGGCTCTTGAGCCGAGCATCAGCGGCGCCATCATGGAGCTGCACCACAGCAAGCATCACCAGGCATACGTCACCGGCGCGAACACGGCTCTCGCCCAGCTCGCCGAGGCGCGCGACAGCGGAAGCCTCGCGAACGTCAACAAGCTGCAGAAAGACCTCGCTTTCAACCTCGGCGGTCACGTCAACCACTCCGTGTTCTGGACCAACATGTCACCGGATGGCGGCGACAAGCCGACGGGAGAGCTCGCGGCCGCGATCGACGACCACTTCGGCAGTTTCGACAAGTTCCAGGCGCACTTCACGGCCGCCGCTCTGGGTGTCCAGGGTTCGGGATGGGCAGCGTTGGTCTGGGACTCCATCGGCCAGAACCTCATCATCCAGCAGTTCTTCGACCAGCAGTCGAACTTCGCCGCAGGCACCGTTCCGCTGCTGCTGCTCGATGTCTGGGAGCACGCATACTACCTCGATTACCGCAACGTGCGTGCCGACTATGTGAAGGCATTCTGGAACATCGTGAACTGGGCGAATGTGCAGGAACGCTTCACCGGCGCACGCGAGAAGACCTCTGGTTTGCTGCTACTGTCGTAACCGGTCGATGGTGCCCAATCCGTAAACGGTCGCGCTGGAAGGCGCAATAATCTGTAGGAGTCACCATGAGCGTCAAAGTAGGTATCAACGGGTTCGGCCGGATCGGCCGCAACTACTTCAGAGCCGCACTGGCCAAGGGCAGCGATCTTGAGATCGTGGCTGTCAATGACCTCACGGACAACAAGACCCTCGCGCACCTTCTCAAATACGATTCCGTTTCGGGACCGCTGGGAGCTGACGTTCAGCTCGACGGCGACAGGATCACCGTCGACGGAAGAGTGATCACGGTGCTCGAGGATCGCGACCCGGCAAACCTGCCGTGGGGCGATCTCGGCGTGGACATTGTGATCGAGTCGACGGGTTTCTTCACCAAGGCCGCGGATGCGCGCAAGCACATCGACGCGGGTGCGAAGAAGGTTCTCATCTCAGCACCCGCGTCTGGTGAAGATGCGACATTCGTCATGGGCGTGAACCATGAGTCGTACGATCCTGCGAACCACAACATCATCTCGAACGCGTCGTGCACGACGAACTGCCTTGCTCCACTGGCAAAGGTCTTCAATGACAACTTCGGCATCGAGCGCGGCCTGATGACGACCGTGCACGCGTACACGGCAGACCAGAACCTACAGGATGGCCCCCACAGGGACCTGAGGAGGGCACGTGCTGCCGCCATCAACATCGTCCCAACGTCGACCGGCGCCGCCAAGGCGATCGGGCTCGTGATGCCCGAACTCGTGGGCAAACTTGACGGCTTCGCGCTGCGCGTCCCTGTGCCCACTGGTTCCATCACAGACCTCACTGTCACGGCCTCTCGGCCAGTGTCTGCCGATGAGATCAAGGCGGCATACCGGGAGGCGGCAGACGGCTACCTCACGGGGATCCTGCGCTACAGCGAGGACGAGCTCGTCTCCAGTGACATCGTCGGGGACGCGTACTCGGCGATTTTCGATGCCGGCCTGCTGCGCGTGATCGGCGATCAAGTGAAACTCTCTGCCTGGTACGACAACGAGTGGGGGTACTCGAACCGCTTGGTCGACCTCACCGAGTACGTGGCAGAGCGCCTCTGACTTCGGCTGGTAACAAAGGTCAGGATTTCTGCACTATGACTCTGCGCACGCTTGACTCTCTAGGGGAGCTCTCTGGTCAGACCGTGATCGTCAGGTGCGATCTCAACGTTCCCCTTGAGGACGGTCGCATCACAGACGACGGGCGTGTTCGCGCCTCGCTTCCCACTATCGAGAGGCTGCGTACCGCTGGTGCGCGAGTCGTCGTGATCTCCCACCTGGGGCGTCCTGCTGGAAAGTCGGATGCAGCGTTCAGCCTGAGCCCGGTGGCTGACAGGCTCGCGGAGTTGCTCGATGAGCCCGTCGCCTTCGCAACCGACACGGTCGGGGAGTCGGCCCGTTCCACGGTCGCGGCGCTGCGCGATGGTCACGTGGCAGTTCTCGAAAACCTTCGCTTCAACCCGGGGGAGACGTCGAAGGATGCTGAGGAGCGAGCGGCCTTCGCCGCCGAGCTCGCCGAACTCGGTGATCTCTTCGTCTCAGACGGGTTCGGGGTCGTGCACCGCAAGCAGGCGAGTGTCTTCGAGCTTGCAGACGCACTGCCGAGCGCCGCGGGACTACTTATCGAGGCCGAGCTCGATGTTCTCGACCGTCTCACGGAGAACCCCGGCAGGCCGTACACGGTGGTGCTCGGCGGTTCGAAGGTGTCAGACAAGCTGGGTGTGATCGGGCACCTCTTACCTCGCGTCGACACGCTCCTGATCGGTGGCGGGATGATGTTCACCTTCCTCGCGGCGCAGGGCCACCGTGTTGGTGCGAGCCTTCTCGAAAAAGACCAGATCGATGCCGTGAAGGGCTACCTCGACGAGGCGAAGCGACTGGGGGTGACCATTGTGGTGCCGACGGACGCCGTGGTCGCTTCGCGCTTCGGCGCGGACGCTGAACACGTGGTGACCGCGGCGGACTCCATCGAATCCACGCCGTGGGGTGAGGCCGGCCTCGGCCTCGATATCGGCCCAGCCACTGCTGAGCGCTTCAGCGAAGTGATCCGCTCGTCGTCGACCGTCTTCTGGAACGGACCGATGGGGGTCTTCGAACTGGTCCCCTTCGCCCACGGTACGCGCGCCATCGCCGATGCCCTCACCTCGGTCGACGGATTGTCGGTCGTCGGTGGGGGAGACTCCGCAGCGGCCGTGCGCGCACTCGGCTTCACCGACGGCCAGTTCGGCCACATTTCTACGGGCGGAGGAGCGAGCCTCGAGTTTCTCGAAGGCAAGCACCTCCCCGGACTGGAGGTTCTGGGATGGCAAGCGTGACCACGAGATCGGGGCGGACTCCACTGATCGCCGGCAACTGGAAGATGAATCTCGACCATCTGCAGTCGATCGCCTTCGTGCAGAAGCTGGCCTGGAGCCTGAAAGATGCCCGGCACGACTTCACCGAGGTCGAGGTCGCGGTCTTTCCCCCGTTCACCGATCTCCGCTCTGTTCAGACGCTGGTCTCGGCAGACCGCCTTCCGATCACCTTTGGTGCCCAGGATGTCTCGGCTCATGCGTCCGGGGCATACACGGGCGAGATCTCGGCCGCGTTCCTCAAGGCGCTTGAGTGCCGTTACGTGATCATCGGGCATTCCGAGCGACGAACCCTGCACTCGGAGTCCGACGAGCAGGTGGCGGCCAAGGTCGCTGCGGCCATTTCCTCTGGTCTGGTTCCGGTCATCTGCGTTGGTGAATCTGCCGAAGATCTCGAGGAACACGGCCCAAGCGCTGTTCCGGTCGCACAATTGCAGACCGCGCTCTCTACCGTGAGCCCGGGCGCAGACATCGTTGTCGCATATGAGCCCGTGTGGGCCATCGGTTCGGGACAGGCTGCGACTCCTGAACAGGCGGAGCAGGTTGCCGCCGCTCTCCGCGCCGTGATCGAAGAGCGGCTGGGCGCAGAGACCGCGCAGGCTACCCGCATCCTGTACGGCGGATCCGTCAAGGCCGCGAACATCGCTGGCTTCATGCGCCAGCCGAACGTCGACGGCGCCCTCGTAGGCGGTGCGAGCATCGATGTGGCCGAATTCTCGAGCATTGTGCGGTACCGGAGCCACGTCGGAACCTAGCCGAGCGGGCTGCAGTTATACTGAACAACGGCCCACCGTGGTTCACGAAAGGTTTTTTGTGGAAATTCTTCAGGTCATCTTCCAGGTGCTGCTCGGCATCACGAGCCTTGTGCTGACCCTCCTCATCCTTCTCCACCGTGGCCGGGGTGGAGGTCTGTCCGATATGTTCGGCGGCGGAGTCACCTCGAATCTTGGTTCTTCCGGGGTTGCTGAGCGCAACCTCAACCGCTTCACTGTCATCCTCGGGCTGGTGTGGGTCACCTGCATCGTCGTCCTGGGGCTCATCACCAAGTTCGATTCAGTCGGTTAGGAGTAACCAGTGGCAGCTGGTGGCAGCGCTATCCGGGGTTCCCGCGTCGGTGCGGGACCCATGGGGGAGCAGGACAGGGGATTCCACGCAGATCGCATCCAGGTGCACTACTGGTGCAGTAACGGGCATGAATTGAGCCCGTACTTCCTGGCCACGATCGAGCCGGAGGAGATTCCCACCCAGGTGGATTGCCCTCGATGCGGCACTCCTGCGGGCAGGGACAAGGCGAATCCGCCGTCCATTGCCAAGCTTGAGCCGTACAAGACGCACCTGGCCTACGTGAAGGAGCGCCGCACCGAGGAAGAGGCGGTCGCCCTACTCGATGAGGCTCTGCAGCAGCTGCGCGCACGCCGCGGTCAATCCGCGGAGTAGTTGCTACTGGCCGCGGAGTAGTTGGTACCGGCCGCGGAACAGTTCAGTACTGGCTGGCGATCAGTTCCGCGGGCACTTCTGCCGCGGCGAGCTGGTCGACGAAGAACACGGTTTTTCTCGTGCCTTTCGCTGCGGCCACCGGAACCTCGTAACGACCAGCCCCGGCGAGGGCGAGGCCGAGCGCAGAGGCCTTGTCTGCCCCCGCCAACGCCAGCCACACACGCTCTGCCGTGTTGATGGCTGACAGCGTCAGGCTGAGCCGTTCCGGCGGAGGCTTCGGCGAGTTGCGCACAGCGACAACGGAGCCGGGCGCGTCGATCAGGTCAGGACGCTCCGGGAAGAGCGATGCGATGTGTCCATCCGGACCAACGCCGAGCAGCAGGATGTCGAAGTGGGGGAGCTCGCCGTCTCCAGCCGCTGACAGTTCGGCGGCGTACCGCTGCGCACCCTCGTCGAGGTCAATTCCTTCGTCTGACGAGGGAAACGCGTGGATGTTCGACTCGGGCAGGTCCAGACCGTCGAGCAGGGCGTCGCGGGCCTGCTGGTCGTTCCTGTCGGTGTGGCCAGCGGGGACCCACCGCTCGTCGCCCCACCAGAAGTGCACTCGAGCCCACTCGACGCTGTCGCGATCCGGATGCTCACCAACTGCTGCAAGCACAGCAATCCCCACCGTGCCTCCGGTGAGCACGATGTTCATCGACTGCCGCTTCGCCAAGGTTCTCTTCGCGGTTCGAATGATGCGACCGCCCACTTCTGCAGCCAGCTCATCGCGATTTCCGTACACGAGCACACGCCTGGTCATGCTCACTCACCTCCGTGACGATGAACGATCGTCGGCTCACCCAATTGCTGCAAGCCTACGGTGATGACCTGACCGAAGAGGTCGTCAGGGTCGAGGCGTCGCAGCTCCTCGGCGAGGCAGTCGCGCAGACTGCGACGGGGCAGAGCGATGTCGTGCACGGGCTGGCCCGGCTGAACGAGGGTGGCGATCGTCGAGTGGGGTCGATCGAGGTGGATGGCGCCGGACTCTCTGATGAGCGTGACGCCGTGGATGCCCACCCACGATTCGTCGGGGGAGGTGAGCTGGTATTCGACAGCGACCTTGAGCTGCAGTTGCAACCACGCGGCGAGCAGGAGCGTGGATGGCGAGTCTGACGAGCCCTGCACCTGAACTCCGATGATGGGCTCGTACGGTGGCTGGTCGAGTACCGCAGCCAGCTGGGCGCGCCACAGCGTCAACCTGGTCCAGGCGAAGTCCGTGTCGCCCGGCGCGTAGTTCTGTGACAGCTGCTGCAGGAAGGCGCTCGGATCCTCCTGGGCCGCCGAGTCGGTGATCCGGCACTGCGCCAGGCGCCCGAGGGCGGTGTCCGACACCTTTTCCGGGGTGTCTCCCGGCCACCAGACGACCACGGGCGCGTCCGGCAGCAGCAGGCCCATGACGAGCCCCTCGTCGTCTGTGAGGTCGTTGGTGCGCACCTTCAGAACGATGACTTCGCTGGCACCGGCGTCTCCACCAACGCGGATCTGCGCGTCGAGCCGAATTGTGGTGTTGTCGGTGGCGTCCGGGTCTTTCGAGACCACGATCACGCGCATCGGATGTTCGCGCGACGCATCGTTTGCGGCCTCGATGGCCTCTTCTTCGCGCCCGCGAGTGGTGGAGATCACGAGTGTGAGCACGCGGCCGAGTGCGACGGCGCCGCCCTCCTCCCTGATCCTGACGAGGGCCTTGGAGATCTTGCTCGCCGTGGTGTCCGGCAGGTCTACGATCACGGTCGCCTCCAAGTTCTGCCGTCGCGGGCCAGCAGTGCATCCGCGGACGCCGGTCCCCACGTCCCCGGTCGATACTGCTCTGGTGCACCCTGTGTCGCCCAGAACTCTTCGATCGGGTCGAGGATCTTCCAGCTCAACTCGACCTCCTCGTGGCGGGGGAAGAGCGGGGGGTCACCCAGCAACACATCGAGAATGAGTCGTTCGTACGCCTCGGGGCTGGCCTCGGTAAAGGCGTGGCCGTAGCCGAAGTCCATCGTCACATCGCGCACCTGCATGCCGGCGCCAGGCACCTTCGACCCGAACCGGATGGTGACGCCCTCATCAGGCTGGACGCGGATGACCAGCGCGTTCTGGCCCAGGGCAGAGGTCTGGCTGTCTGCGAAGAGGTACTGCGGTGCGCGCTTGAACACCACGGCGATCTCAGTCACCCGCCTGCCAAGGCGTTTTCCTGCACGAAGGTAGAACGGCACACCTGCCCAGCGCCTGGTTCCGATGTTGAGCCGGATCGCCGCATACGTCTCGGTCGTGGATGCCGGGTTCATGCCGTCTTCTTCCAGGAACCCGACGACCTTTTCTGCTCCCTGCCAGCCACCGGAGTACTGGCCGCGAGCCGTTGCCGTTGAGAGGTCCTCGGGGAGGATGACGGCTGAGAGCACCTTCTCCTTCTCTGCCCGCAGGTCAGCGGCGTCGAACGAGACGGGTTCCTCCATGGCTGTGAGGGCGAGCAATTGGAGCAGGTGGTTCTGGATGACGTCGCGGGCCGCACCGATGCCGTCGTAGTAGCCTGCACGCCCGCCGACCCCGATATCTTCCGCCATGGTGATCTGCACGTGGTCGACGAAGTGGGCATTCCAGATGGGCTCGTACAGCTGGTTGGCGAAGCGCAGTGCCAGGATGTTCTGCACTGTCTCCTTGCCCAAATAGTGGTCGATGCGAAACACCGAATCCGCGGGAAACACTGACTCGACGACGGCGTTGAGCTCTCGCGCGGTCTTCAGGTCACTGCCGAACGGCTTCTCGATGACGACGCGTCGCCATTGGCCGTCCTTCTGCTCCGCAAGGCCGGAGCGCCTGAGCTGCTCTGTGACGACCGGGAACGACTTGGGAGGGATCGACAGGTAGAAGGCGTGGTTGCCCATGGTGCCCCTGTGGGCATCCAGTTCGGCAATGGTCTCGCCGAGCTTCGCGAAGGCGGCGTCGTCGTCGAATTCACCCTGGACGAACCGGATGCCTCTGGCCAGCTGCTTCCAGACGTCTTCGTCGAAGGGCGTGCGTGAGTACTGCTTCACGGCGTCGTGCACGACTCGCTCGAAGTCCTGGTCGGCCCAGTCCCTGCGGGCAAAACCGACGAGTGCGAATCCGGGGGGCAACAGGCCACGATTCGCCAGGTCGTACACGGCCGGCATCAGTTTCTTGCGCGACAGGTCACCCGTCACGCCGAAGATGATGAGGCCGCTTGGCCCGGCGATGCGGTTGAGCCGACGATCCGTCGGAAGGCGGAGCGGATTGAAATCCGCTGTGATGTCGACCGGCGACATGAGGCTCCTTGTTGTGGTCAGCCGAGCGTCCGGCGGATGGCCGCAGCAGCCGTGGATGGGTCAGCCAGGGTCAGGCTCAGGATCGGGCGACCGTGCTCCTGCAGCACGCTCGCGTCACCCGCGGCCTGCGCGGCAATGAGCTGGCCGAAGGTGAACGGCCTGCCCGGGATTTCGAGGTCGGTCTGTGCCGATCCGACGAGTTGGAGGAAGACGCCCACCGCTGGGCCGCCCTTGTGGAACTGGCCCGTGGAGTGCAGATAACGGGGGCCCCAGCCAAAGGTCACTGGCCGCCCGAGCTTTCGCGCGAACGCGTCCCTCAGGCTCGCGATCGCCTCGTTCTGGTGGCGGTCGACGTATGCCTGGATGGCGAGGTAGCCGTCGTCTCCCACCTGGGCGAGAAGTCTCGTGATGACCTCGTCGAGGGTGCTCGCGCCCTCCGTCACAGCCGCTGAGCCGCGCACCTCGACGCCGTCCACCGCGAATGCCGGCGGTGCCGGGTCTGGGCGGTTGTCGAGCAGGCCGCGGGTAGCGGTCTTCGCAGATTCGACGTCGGGCTGGTCGAACGGGTTGATGCCGAGCAGTCTGCCAGCAACAGCGGTCGCGTACTCCCAGACGAGCAGCTGGGCACCGAGCGTGCCGCTGATCTCGATCTCTCCGTCGCGCACCTCGTGGGTCTCTCGTGCGCTCTCGACCAGTCGCACGATCTGAACGTCGTCCAGACCAAGCTCCACCTCGGGGGAGTCCGGTTCGAGCACGACGGGAAGAATGCCCGTGCCTTCCTTGCCCGTGGACTCGGCAATGAGCTGCTCAGCCCAATCTGCGAAGCCGACGATGTAGGTGCCATCAGCAACGATGCCGAGCTTGTCCTTGAGCGGTCGCGTGGCTGCGATGGCGGCGCCGAGGATGAGCCCGGGGTTGTCTGCGTGGTCCACCGCGAGGCGCCCGGAGACGGATGATGCCTCGTCGAGCAGCGCCGCGATGTCCACCCCGGCGAGCCCGGACGGCACCAGACCGAACGCGGTGAGAGCCGAATATCGACCACCGACGTTCGGGTCGGCGTTGAAGACGCGATAGCCCGCGGCGCGCGCGGAGGTGTCGAGCGGCGATCCCGGGTCTGTGACGACGACGATTCGCGTCATGGGGTCGATCCCTGCCTCGCGGAATGCCTCTTCGTACACGCGCTTCTGGCTGTCGGTCTCGACCGTTGACCCCGACTTCGACGCCACGACGACGACACTCGATGACAGTCGATCGGCCAGCGCTGCGGCCACCTGGCCCGGGTCTGTCGCGTCGAGCACAGTCAGTTCGACGCCCGCGGTCCGCGTGATCACCTCGGGCGCGAGCGACGAGCCGCCCATCCCGGCGAGCACGACGTGATCCACTCCCGCATCGCGCAGGTCATCTCTGAGCGCGATGATGTCATCGACGAGGCCCTCTGAGATCACAACGGCTTCTGTCCAGCCGAGGCGCTTCGACGCCTCGTCTTCCGCCGCTGGGCCCCACAGAGTGGGGTCGCCCGCGGTGATCCTGGATGCCACGAGGTCACTGACGAGCTGGGGCACTACGCGGGAGACGGCCTCGGCCGCTGCACCCCTCACCCCGATGTCGAAACTCATTTCGAGCCGCCAGAGCGGGCCGCTTCGAGCGCGGCGCTTACTGTGTCGAGCAGCTCGTTCCACGAGACGACGAACTTCTCGACGCCCTCCTTCTCGAGCACCGCGGTCACGTCGTCGTAGGAGATTCCGAGCTCGCCGATCGCGTCGAGTACCTGGCTGGCGGATTCGTATTCGCCCGTCACGGTGTCTCCCCGGATCTCACCGTGGTCGAACGTCGCCTCCATGGTCTTCTCCGGCATGGTGTTGACGACGCCGTCGGCTACGAGCTCCACCACGTAGGTGGTGTCCGGGACGCTGGGGTCCTTAACCCCGGTCGACGCCCAGAGCGGCCTCTGAAGGTGAGCACCGGCGGCGAGCAGCAGCTTGGCGCGCTCCGTCGCGAACGACTGCTCGAACACCTGGTATGCGAGGCGGGCGTTCGCGACTCCAGCCTTCGACTTGAGGGCGAGCGCCTCATCCGTGCCGATCGCCATCAGGCGCTTGTCGACCTCGGTGTCCACGCGCGACACGAAGAACGAGGCGACGGAACGGATGCTCGACAGGTCGCGCCCCGCTTCCTTGGCCCGCTCAAGACCGGTCAGGTACGCGTTGATGACCTCGCGGTAGCGCTGCAAGCTGAAGATGAGCGTCACGTTGACACTCACGCCCTCCGCCGTGAGTGCGCTGATGGCCTCGAGGCCCTCGACGGTTGCGGGCACCTTGATCATCACGTTCGGCCGATTGACCTTGTTCCACAGGTCGAGCCCCTGGGCCACCGTGCCCGCGGCGTCGTGTGCGAGTCCGGGCTCGACTTCGATGGAGACACGGCCGTCGACACCACCGGTCGCATCGTAGACGGGCCGCAGGATGTCGCAGCCCGTGGCGACGTCGTGGGTCGTGATCTCGAAGACCGCTTCAGTCACGTTCTTGCCCGCCGCGGCGAGCTCCGCAACCTGGGCGTCGTATGCGTCGCCCTTGGCGAGTGCGCTGGCGAAGATGGTCGGGTTGGTCGTCACCCCGACCACGTTCCTGGTCTCAATGAGCTCCTGGAGGCCGCCGGAGATTATCCGTTCGCGAGAGAGGTCGTCGAGCCAGATGCTCACTCCTGCCTCGGAGAGCGAGGCGAGGGGACTTGTGGTGTTCATTGCGTGATCCTTGTCCTATCGAGTGTTTCGCGTACGTCTGTGGTCACAGAATGGATGCCTATTGCGCAGCCAGCGATTCCTTGGCGGCCGAGGCGGCATGCTCCGCTGTGATGCCGAACTCCCGGAACAGCGTCTTGTAGTCGGCAGACGCGCCGAAGTGCTCGATCGACACGCTTCGACCGCGGTCACCGACGTACCGCCGCCAGCTCAGGTCAACACCCGCTTCGATCGAGACCCTGGCTCCCACGGATGTCGGCAGCACCTGCTCCCGGTACTCGACGGGCTGCTCCTCGAACCACTCGAGGCTGGGTGCGGACACGACCCTGGCGTTGATGCCGTCTGCCTTGAGAAGTTCACGGGCCTCTACGGCCACCTGCACCTCTGATCCGGTTGCGATGAAGATGACGTCAGGCGTGCCGCCCGGTGCCTCCGCGAGCACATATGCGCCCTTTGACACGTGGCGAGCTGATGCGAAGGTGTCGCCGCTTGCGACATCATCGCCCCGTTCGAAAACGGGCACGTTCTGACGGGTGAGCGCGATACCCGCTGGACCCTCCCGCCGCTCCAGGATCGTCTTCCACGCCCACGCAACCTCGTTCGCGTCTGCCGGCCGAACGATGTCGAGGCCGGGAATCGCCCGCAGCGATGCGAGCTGCTCGATGGGCTGGTGTGTCGGCCCGTCCTCGCCCAGGGCGACCGAGTCGTGGGTCCAGACGAAGATCGACGGCGCTTTCATGAGTGCTGCCAGCCGAACTGCTGGCCGCATGTAGTCACTGAAAATCAGGAAGGTGCCACCGAAGGGTCGGGTGTTCCCGTGGAGCACGATGCCGTTCAGGATGGCTGCCATGGAGTGCTCGCGGATGCCGAAGTGCAGCACGCGACCGTAGCGGTTGCCCGACCACTCGCGGGTGGAGTGCTCAGAAGGAACGAAGGATTCAGCACCTGCGATGGTTGTCAGGTTCGACTCAGCCAGGTCGGCCGAGCCTCCCCACAGCTCGGGGATCAGAGCGCCGAGCGCTCCGAGAACCTTGCCGGATGCGGCGCGCGTCGATACGTCTTTTCCGGCCTCGAAGGTGGGTAGTGCCTCAGCCACGCCGTCCGGAAGCCTGCCGGACAACACGCGGTCGAGCAGCGCCTTGCGTTCCGGATTCGCGCTCGCCCATGCGTCGAATTGCTCGTTCCACTGTGCGTGCGCCTGGGCGCCGCGCTCGACAGCCTTCCTGGTGTGGGCGATGACCTCATCGGCGACCTCGAAGGTCTTATCCGGGTCGAAACCGAGCACCTTCTTTACCGCAGCAAGCTCGTCGCCGCCGAGGGCCGAGCCGTGGATCTTGCCCGTGTTCATCTTGTTTGGCGCTGGCCACCCGATGATGGTGCGCAGGACGATGAGCGTGGGCTTCGTGGTCTCGGCCTGCGCGGCAAGGATCGCCTCGTGCAGTTCGCCGATGTCTTCGTGATACTCGCCCGATTTCTTCCAGTCGACCTCGATCACCTGCCAGTTGTACGACTCGTATCTGGCCTTCACATCTTCAGTGAAGGCGATGTCTGTGTCGTCTTCGATCGAGATCTGGTTGCTGTCGTAAATGGCGATGAGATTGCCGAGCTGCTGGTGACCAGCCAGCGAGGATGCCTCGCTCGTCACGCCCTCCTGGAGGTCACCGTCGCTGCAGATCACGTAGATGTTGTGGTCGAAGGGGCTGGTGCCCTGCGGGGCATCCGGGTCGAACAGACCGCGCTCGAAGCGGGACGCGTATGCGAAGCCGACGGCGGAAGCGAGCCCCTGGCCGAGCGGCCCCGTGGTGATCTCGACGCCGTCGGTGTGGCCGTACTCCGGATGGCCGGGGGTCTTCGACCCCCAGGTGCGCAGGGCCTTCAGGTCGTCGAGCTCAAGCCCGTATCCGCCGAAGTAGAGCTGGATGTACTGGGTGAGCGAACTGTGCCCTGCAGACAGGATGAACCGGTCGCGCCCGATCCATTCGTTGTCACTCGGATCGCGTCGCATCACCTTCTGGAAGAGCAGGTACGCGGCAGGCGCGAGAGACATCGCGGTGCCTGGATGGCCGTTGCCGACCTTCTCCACCGCGTCGGCGGCGAGCACCCGAGCAGTGTCAACCGCCCGGTCGTCCAGGTGAGTCCATTCGAAAGTTGCCACGTGTGTGATGACCCTTCTGCTTCGGCGGGAGCGAACCTGCCGCTGCGCCGTAATGTTCGATACTTCGAGGTGTGGGCTGGGCATGGAACATTCGCTCGCCACGGACATCATCGGCACTGCCGCGACCACGCTGGCGCCCCTGGGGCGATCTGCGGAACGGAGAAACCCCGATCTCGCGGCTGGCAAGCATCTCCCAGTATAGAGAGTGGGGCTGTACGCATCGCCCAGAGGTGCGGGAGTTACCGCTCTGCCGTGACCTAGACTGCTATGCGGTAGCAATCGCGCGTGTAAGAGGAGCAATGGACGTAGCCGTAGACAGCCCCGCCGAAACCGGCCGGGCACGCGGAATGGCAAGAGTCAAGGCGTTCTTCAGTCTCACCAAACCCCGAGTGATGGAACTGCTGCTCGTCACGACTGCTCCCGTGATGATCCTCGCCGAGCGGGGAATCCCCGACCTGTGGCTGATGCTCTGGACCCTCGTGGGCGGCTCGATGAGCGCCGGGGCCGCCGGCGCATTCAACTGTTACATCGACAGGGACATCGACCGCGTCATGAAGCGCACGAAGGGCCGCCCACTCGTCACGGGCGCGATCACCGATCGCGAGGCGCTCGTCTTCTCGTGGGTGCTGGCCGTCGCATCCGTCGTCGTGCTCTGGGTCGCAACCAACTGGCTGGCTGCGACACTGTCTGCGGTCGCGATCTTCTTCTACGTCGTGATCTACACCCTTATTCTCAAGCGTCGGACCGAACAGAACATCATCTGGGGCGGAATCGCGGGCTGCTTCCCGGTACTCATCGGCTGGACCGCCGTGACAGAGTCGATCACGTGGACCCCGCTCATCCTCTTCGTTGTCGTGTTCCTGTGGACCCCGCCCCACTATTGGCCGCTCGCGATGAAGTACCGCACTGACTATGCGGCCGTCAACGTGCCCATGCTCTCGGTCGTTCGCGGGCGCACCCAGGTCGGGCTTCAGGTGATCCTCTATGCGTGGGCGACCGTCGCATGCTCGCTGCTACTGATCCCCGTCGCTCCGATGGGCCTGGTCTACGCGCTTGCGGCTGTGGCATCCGGCGGCTGGTTCCTCGTCGAGTCACACCGCCTGTACGCCATGGCGATCCGCCATGGCGAGGTGAAGCCCATGCGGGTCTTCCAGGCGTCGATCACGTACCTGACGGTGCTGTTCGTGGCCGTGGGAATCGACCCGCTCATTCCGCTGCCGTTCCCGTTCCTCTAACGCCGTTCCCGGTCCTGTGGCCGCGGGCGCTTAGCCGGCTGTTCCAGCCGTCTCTAGTCGGTGTCGGCTGGCGCCCTGAGCGTGAGTAGCAGCACGGTCATGGTCGCTGCGAGAAGGGCGGCAAGCACCATGTGGGCTCCCACAGCGAGCTCTGGCAGCCCGTTCCTGGCCTGGTACAGGCCGAGAGCAATCTGGACGAGCTCGACGACCAGGAGCGTCACTCCCCAGCGGAATGCCGACCCGCCGTGGCGATGAGCGGCCACCACCAGCGCAACCGTCAGTGCGAAGGCCAGGTACGCGGGCCACGCGTGAAGGTGCTCGAGCAATTCGACGTCGAAGCCCGTCCTACCCGCGTTCACGTCGCCTGAGTGCGGTCCGGATGCCGTCGTCAGTACTCCGACAGCGATCGTCAACGCCGTGGCAGCACTGGTCACGATCGACAGCATGGCCAACCAGCGGGGAACGATGAGGTGTCGAGCGCCTGCTGGCTGGCGCATGAGCACCAGGATTGCTGCGCTCACGCACACGAGTAGAAGCGACGCGACGTAGTGGAACCCCACGATGAACGGGTTGAGACCCGTCCACACGGTGATACCGCCGACGATGGCCTGGGCCACGACTCCTCCGACGACAACGAGCGCGAGCGTGAAGAGGTCGCGTCGCTGCATGCGGAGGCGCCACAACAGCACGACGAGCACGAGCGCGGCGATGCCGACAACGCTCGTCATCATGCGGTTGCCGAACTCGATCAGGCTGTGAAAGCTCAGTTCAGCGGTGGGAATGAGGGAGTCAGCCGTGCAGGTCGGCCAGGTCGGGCATCCGAGGCCGGAGCCGGTGAGCCTCACGGCACCGCCCGTTCCAATAATGAGCACCTCGACCACGAAGGACACCCACGCGGCCACCCGGATCGGCCTGCCAACAAGCGAGGACCCGCTCGCAGACGACCCCCCGTCAGACTGACGAACGGATAACGACTGGGTGCTCACTGAGATCCTTTCCACCACTTCTCACAGCAACGCTGTAGAATCTGAGTGTTCAGGAACATCGCCGACACCGGGGCGCCCTAGCGGGTGCCGGGGCACAGCCTCCAGATTCCTCGATCATTCTAGGCAGGTGGCGAAAATGAATCCGCCGGACCGCTTCGAACAATCGATCTTCACACCGGTGCTTCGGCGTGCGAACGAACGGCAATACTCGTCGGCTGAGGGAATGATCCCCGTTCTCAAACAGTTACGGCCAGTAGAGGAAGCTATGAGGTACCCATGACAGAAGTTCTGATCAACCGTCCGGAGCTCGCCAGCCTCGGGATCTATGAGTTCGGCTGGTCCGACTCCGATGAAGCGGGCGCTACCGCCAAACGCGGCATTTCTCCCGAAGTCGTCGCAGAGATCTCGGCGCTCAAGGGCGAACCGGAATGGATGCTCAAGAACCGGCTCAAAGGCCTCTCGATGTTCTATAAGAAACCGATGCCGGCCTGGGGTGCTGACCTCTCGGGCATCGACTTCGACAACATCAAGTACTTCGTGCGGTCGACGGAGCGCCAGGCCCAGACCTGGGAAGACCTTCCCGAAGACATCAAGAACACCTACGAACGCCTCGGGATCCCCGAAGCCGAGCGCTCCCGTCTGGTCGCCGGTGTCACGGCACAGTACGAGTCCGAGGTCGTGTACCACCAGATTCGCGAAGACCTGGAGGCGCAGGGTGTCATCTTCACAGACACGGACACCGCACTGCGTGAGCACCCCGAGTTCTTCGAGGAGTACTTCGGCACCGTCATCCCCGCGGGTGATAACAAGTTCGCTGCGCTGAACACCGCCGCGTGGTCGGGAGGCTCGTTCGTCTACGTGCCGCCGGGCGTGCACGTCGAGATCCCGCTGCAGGCCTACTTCCGCATCAACACGGAGAACATGGGCCAGTTCGAGCGCACGCTCATCATTGCCGACGAAGGCAGTTACGTGCACTACATCGAGGGCTGCACTGCCCCGATCTACACGACAGACTCCCTGCACTCCGCGGTCGTCGAGATCATCGTCAAGAAGGACGCCCGCGTGCGGTACACGACCATCCAGAACTGGTCGAACAACGTGTACAACCTGGTGACGAAGCGCGCCATCGCGCACGAGGGCGCCACCATGGAGTGGGTCGACGGCAACATCGGTTCGAAGGTCACCATGAAGTACCCGTCGATCTACCTCGTGGGGGAGCACGCGAAGGGTGAGACCCTCTCCGTCGCCTTCGCCGGCCCTGGGCAGCATCAGGATGCCGGAGCCAAGATGGTGCACATGGCGCCCCACACGCACTCGTCGATCCTCTCGAAATCAATCGCGAGGGGCGGTGGTCGCAGCGGTTACCGCGGTGAGGTGAGGATCGCCGCAGGCGCCCACCACTCCGCGAACAGCGTCGTCTGTGATGCCCTGCTTGTGGACACGATCTCTCGGTCGGACACCTACCCGACCACAGACATCCGTGAAGACAACGTTCAGATGGGGCACGAGGCGAGCGTTTCGCGCGTGAGCGAACAGCAGCTGTTCTACCTCATGTCGCGAGGAGTGCCAGAGGAAGAAGCCATGGCCATGATCGTGCGTGGGTTCATCGAACCGATCGCCCGAGAACTGCCCATGGAATATGCGCTCGAACTGAACAAGCTCATCGAGATGAGCATGGAAGGATCCGTCGGTTAAATGTCAGTCTCCATCACACCGACACAGTCCCACCAGAAGTCACATCAGGATCCAGAACTCAACCACTCCGGCCTCGGCTCCAGGCAGAACAGTGCGGGCGGGGAGGGTCTGGTTCCCGTGCAGAGCCGTGCAGAGCGGTTCTCCTCGGTTCGGGTCGACGACTTCGAACCCGTCTCGAACCAGGACATCCAGTGGAAGTACACCCCGCTCAAGGCTGTCGCCACCCTCGCCGACGGCCCGCTCGACGTCTCCAGAATCGACGCGGACGTCAGCACGACCGGGTCGGCGAAGGTCGAGTGGCTCGACCGCGATTCCGCCCGGATGGGTCGTGCGGGGACGCCGGAGGATCGCGCCTCCGCAAACGCCTGGACCCAGGTCGAGCAGGCGCAGGTAATCACCATCGCCGGCGACGAGGCATCCACTGCAACCGTCAAGCGTCACGACCTCGCAACCCAGCCGCGCGGTGCACACACCGTGATCGTCGCGGAGCCGGGCAGCCGCGGCGTCGTTGTGCTGGAGAACACGGGTTCTGCGATGCTGACCGAGAACGTGGAGATCGTGGTGGAGGACTACGCCGATCTCACGGTTGTCAGCCTCCAGGACTGGGCGCCCGACGGCGTTCACCTTGCAAGCCACTTCACCGCAATCGGCAGGGGAGCGCGCCTCAAGCAGGTGATCGTGACCCTCGGGGGTGCCCTCATCCGGGTCAACCCCACCGCCCACCTGCGCGGTGACGGAGCAGACGTCGAACTGTATGGCCTGTACTTCGCAGACGCCGGACAGTACATCGAGCACCAGGTCTTCGTGAACCACGATGCACCGCAGACGCGATCGCGCGTCGCCTACAAGGGCGCGCTGCAGGGTGACGGTGCGCACACCGTGTGGGTGGGTGACGTACTCATCGGCCCGAAGGCCACCGGAACAGACACCTACGAGCAGAACCGCAACCTGCTGCTGACCGACGGTGCGAGGGCCGACTCGATCCCGAACCTCGAGATCGAGACCGGAGACATCCAGGGCGCAGGACACGCGAGCACCAGCGGCCACTTCGATGATGAACAGTTGTTCTACCTCCAGGCACGCGGCATTCCGGAGGAAGAGGCGAAACGCCTCGTCGTGCACGGCTTCCTCACCGAGATCGTTCAGAAGATCGGGATTCCCGAGCTCGAAGAACGTATCGAACAGGCCCTCGAGGCAGAACTGGCGGATGCCTGATGGCCGGGGTCAAGGTCTGCCCGGCAGACGATCTGGAGGTTGGAGCGGCGGTGCGCGTCGTCATCGACGACAAACCCATCGCCCTGGTGAAGGACTCCGCTGGTGACATCTATGCCATCGGTGATACCTGCACGCACGGTGACATCTCGCTGTCTGAGGGATTCGTGGAAGACGACACCCTCGAGTGCTGGGCGCACGGCTCGAAGTTCTCTCTGAAGACGGGCAAGGCGCTCACCCTCCCCGCATACGAACCGGTGCCGGTGTACGCCGTGTCCATTGTGGACGGCGACGTGTACATCGACCCCACCGACACATACATCCCGTAGAAAGCGACACATCAATGTCAGTACTCAACATCAAGGACCTGCACGTCAGCGTCGAGACAGACCAGGGGACCAGGAACATCCTCAACGGCGTCGACTTGACGATCAACGAGGGGGAGACCCACGCGATCATGGGCCCGAACGGCTCAGGAAAGTCGACCCTCGCCTACACGATCGCGGGACACCCGAAATATCACGTCGAATCCGGCTCCATCGAGATCGACGGCGTCGACCTGCTCGCGATGAGCGTCGACGCACGCGCTCGTGCCGGCGTCTTCTTGGCCATGCAGTACCCGGTCGAGATTCCCGGCGTCACCGTCACCAACTTCCTGCGCACGGCCAAGACCGCGCTGGACGGCCAGGCCCCCGCGATTCGCGGCTGGGTGAAGGACATCCGTGAGTCGATGAACAACCTGCGCATCGACGCGTCGTTCGCACAGCGCAACGTCAACGAGGGTTTCTCCGGCGGCGAGAAGAAGCGCCACGAGATCCTGCAGCTTGAACTGCTGAAGCCCAAGTTCGCGGTTCTCGACGAGACAGACTCGGGGCTCGACGTCGACGCTCTCAAGATCGTCTCAGACGGCGTCAATCGCGCCAAAGAGGCGACCGGCCTCGGCATCATGCTCATCACGCACTACACGCGCATCCTGCGCTACATCAAGCCAGACTTCGTGCACGTCTTCGTCGACGGCAAGATCGCTGAAGAGGGCGGGGCAGAACTGGCCGACCGTCTCGAAAGCGAAGGCTACGATCGCTTTCTCACTGCCGCGAAAGTAGGCTAAGAGCATGGCAGTAGCACTGGAGCCGGCCCTCTTCGACCGTGTTGAAGAGGCGCTGAAGAACGTGATGGACCCGGAGCTCGGCGTCAACATCGTCGATCTCGGCCTGATCTACGACCTGACCTGGGACGAGGAGAACGACGCGCTCATCATCAGCATGACGCTGACCTCCGCTGGGTGCCCGCTCACAGACGTGATCGAGGAAGAGACGGCACAGTCGCTCGACGGTGTCGTTGACCAGTTCCGCATCAACTGGGTGTGGATGCCACCGTGGGGGCCCGACAAGATCACTGACGACGGCCGCGACATGATGAGGGCGCTCGGCTTCGCCATGTGAGTGCCGTTGGATTCCTGCGCTGCTAGATCCCTGCGGGGTTGCGCTTCAGTTCCTCCTGCTCAGACCTCCTGGCCCATGACCAGCAGGCCGACACTCCGATGGCCGTGAGCACCGACTTGACCACATCGCTGAGCACGAAGATCGCCAGTGATGATGCGAGCGTCTGCTGATAGCTGTCGACACCCGTGACGGCGTGCCAGGGGAGGCCGACGATATAGATAGAGGCCGAACCTGCCAGGGCAGACACGGTTGCACGCGGGAACGTCCTGTCCCACCCTCGCTCTGCGATCCAGCCGACAACGGCCGCCGCGAGGATGAAGCCCACGATGTAACCGCCACTCGGTCCGAACAGCCTCTCCGTTCCTGCACCACCGTCGCTGAATACGGGGAGTCCCGCCCACCCCATGCACACGTACAGGGTGAGTGCCATGGCACCCCTGAGCGCGCCGAGAAGCATTCCGACGAACAGGGCGGCCATGGCCTGGGCGGTGACCGGGATGGGGCCGACCGGAATCACCACCTGCGCACAGATGGCGGTGAGGCCCGCTCCGGATGCGATGAGAACGGCATCCGTTGCGAGACCGCGGGGAAAGAACCGGTCGGCGAGGGTCGCCCGCCCGAGTCCCACGGTGAACCGCGACATCTGATCTCCTCCATTGGTCGACCTGTCGGAACCATCCAGCAGCTCGTGGCCGCGAAGTGTTCCCAAGCGAAATATACTTGACAGTTCCCCCCTTCCACCGCCATCGGCTGATGGCTCATGAATTGGACCCTGCCTGTGCTCAGCGTGCATGACCTCGAGATTCGCGTGGGGGCTCGCACCCTCATGGAGGGGGTCAGCTTTCGCGTGGACAAGGGCGACAAGGTCGGCCTGGTGGGCCGCAACGGTGCGGGCAAGACCACTCTCACGAAGACCCTCGCCGGTGAGAACCTGCCCACGAGCGGCACGATCGACCGGAGGGGTGAGATCGGCTACCTGCCGCAGGACCCGCGGTCTGGAGACCCGACCGACCTCGCAAGAACGCGCATCCTTGACGCGCGGGGTCTCGGCCAGATCATGCTGGGAATGCAGGCCGCCACGGAGCGAATGGGGAGCGACGACCCCGCCGTGAGTGAAGCTGCGATGAAGAAGTACAGCAGTCTGTCCGATCGATTCCTGGCCCTGGGCGGGTATGCGGCCGAGGCAGAGGCCGCCTCCATCGCGAGCAACCTGAGCTTGCCCGACCGGATCCTCGACCAGCAGCTCTCGACGCTGTCGGGCGGGCAGCGGCGCCGAATCGAGCTGGCGCGCATCCTGTTCTCCGGAGCAGACACGATGCTCCTCGACGAGCCGACCAACCACCTCGACGCAGACTCGGTGGTGTGGCTCCGCGAATACCTCAAGAACTTCTCCGGTGGCCTCATCGTGATCAGCCACGACATCGACCTGGTCGAGGAGACCGTCAACAGGGTCTTCTATCTGGATGCCAACCGCCAGGTCATCGACATCTACAACATGGGCTGGAAGCATTACCTGCGCCAGCGTGAGGCCGATGAGGAACGTCGCAAGAAGGAGCGCGCCAACGTCGAGAAGAAGGCGTCTGTGCTGCAGCTGCAGGCCGCCCGGTTCGGGGCAAAGGCAACGAAGGCAGCCGCCGCGCACCAGATGATTCGCAGAGCGGAGAAGATGCTCTCGGGCCTCGACGAGGTTCGCACTGTCGACCGGGTGGCGAAGCTGCGCTTTCCCGAGCCCGCACCCTGCGGCAGAACCCCCCTGATGGGGTCAGACCTGAGCAAGAGCTACGGCTCGCTCGAGATCTTCACGGCAGTGGACCTCGCGATCGATCGCGGCTCGAAGGTGGTCGTGCTCGGCCTGAATGGTGCGGGAAAGACCACGCTCCTGCGCATTCTCGCCGGTGTCGACAAGCCAGACACGGGGCGGGTGGAGGCCGGGCACGGGCTCAGGGTGGGGTACTACGCCCAGGAGCACGAGACCATCGACGTCAAGCGCACCGTGCTGCAGAACATGGTGTCGTCGTCTCCCAACCTGACCGAGACCGAGGCGCGCCGCGTGCTCGGATCCTTCCTGTTCACGGGTGACGACTCGCACAAGCCCGCGGGAGTACTGTCCGGCGGCGAGAAGACCAGGCTCGCTCTCGCCATGATCGTGGTGTCCGGGGCCAACGTGCTGCTGCTCGATGAGCCGACGAACAACCTCGACCCTGCAAGCCGCGTGGAGATCCTGGATGCCCTCGCCAACTACACCGGTGCTGTCGTATTGGTGAGTCACGACGAGGGGGCCGTGGAGGCGCTCAATCCCGAACGGGTGCTCATCCTGCCCGACGGCGTCGAGGATTACTGGAGCCGCGATTACGCGGAGCTCATCAGCCTGGCCTGAACGGCGGTCTTGCCTGAGCGGCGGTGTGGTTTGAGTGCCGCTCAGGAGCGGTCGAGCAAGGCGTCTTCCTCATCAGCATCGCTGGGCCGTCGTGCAGCCTTCCGCCTCGCACGCTCTGCGGCGCGCTCCCGTTCCTGCGGGTCGTCGGAGTTGACCGCTCGATACTCCTCGCGCAGCGCCCACCCGAGGCCCACGAAACCGATGATGGCGAAGACGTACCACTGCAAGGCGTACGAGAGGTGCGGCCCCTCGTCTGGCTCGGGCTTGACCGTCGTCGCGGGTGCCGATGCCGGGGCTGGGTCTTCGGAGGCGAGCAGACCGTAGGCGCCCGTGTAGACGGGAAGTCCCAGACGATCCGCGATGAGCCCCAGTTCGATGGTCGGCACCTGGTTGCTGCCTGCCGGAGCCTCCCGACCGGGGATGGCCGGTTCTCCGGCCTTGAGCCGTGCAACAACCGTCACCTCGCCCTCGGGAGCCTGCGGTACAACATCCGGCGCATCCTGCCGCGAGCCGACGGGAACCCAGCCCCTGTCGACTATGAAGACGCCGCCATCGCGCAACTGGAACGGCGTAAGCACCTCGAAACCGGGTTGCCCTCCCCGTGGTCGATTGCGCACCAGTAGCTGGTCGTCGATGAGGTAGCGACCCTCGAGTAGCACAGGGGTCCACTTCTGCGTCTCGTCATACGAGTCGAGAGAGGCGAGCACCTCATCCACCGGCGCAGCCTCCCTGTCGTAGTTGCTCTCAACCACGTCGATCTCTGCCCGCGCCTCAGCACGCCGCTGGAACTGCCAAGCGCCGAGCATGCAGCAGACCATGGCGAACACGACGGCGAGCGAGAGGTAGCCGATCCATCGCGGGGTGAGGGCGAACTGCCAGCGCTTCATGGTGCGCCGCCTGCCTGATCCGGCAAGCGGGAGAGATGCTCCTCCAGCGGGGTGACCACCACAGGGAAGTCGCGCGCCGCGAGGTACTGGCTGAGGTACTCCCTGTGCTCGTCGCAGGCGAGCCACACCTTGACGCGCTCGGGCCCGTGGATGCGGGGATTCCGCCAATTCACGTTCCACTGCGCGTCAGCGCGGCACCCCGCGCGAGAGCACGTCGGAGACTCCGGGCCCTCGCCCGGAAGATGAAGACTCACAGCGATTCTCGCCTCATTCACGACCGTCCCGATGCTCCGGAGTCTGTGCCGCCGGCAGGGCGAGCTGGTCAGGACTCACCAGGCCGGTTGCCTTTGCGCCAGACACGTTGGCAATGACGACAGCGACATAGGGGAGCACGACAGCACCGATCGCAGGCAGGATCACCCAATACCCGGGAACCAGGAAGCAGACGAAGATACACACGAGACGGATGCCCATCGTGATGCTGTAGTTGCGCATCCGGGCTCGCCTGTCATCCTCGGGTGACCGGGGGAGGGAGGTGATCGATTGCTGCTTGGACATAGGCGTCTTCCACCCAGCCTAAGTCCATTTGACCGGGACGGAGCAGCGAGTCCGCCGCGACTAGGATGGGTGACCATGACGACGGCCAGAACAGTGTTGGTGACGGGCGGGAACCGCGGAATCGGCTATGCCATCGCGGAGGAGTTCATTGCGGCGGGTCACCGCGTCGCCGTCACGGCGCGCTCGGGCAGCGGCCCTGCGGGAGCCATGACAGTGACGGCAGATGTCACTGACCCGGATTCGATCGACGCAGCATTCTCGGCCGTTGAAGCAGAGCTCGGCCCGGTTGAGGTCGTCGTGGCTAATGCGGGGGTCACGAAGGACACCCTCATGCTGAGGATGAGCGACGACGACTTCACCTCGGTGGTCGATACCAACCTGAGCGGGGCTTTCCGGGTCGCTAAGCGCGCGCTCAAGGGGATGATCCGTGCCAAGTATGGGCGCATCATCCTGGTCTCGAGTGTCGTTGGACTGCTGGGAAGCGCGGGACAGGTCAACTACGCCGCGTCCAAGAGCGGACTGATCGGCATCGCCCGTTCGATCACGCGCGAACTCGGCTCACGCGGAATCACGGCCAACGTGGTTGCTCCCGGCTTCATCGAGACCGACATGACCGCAGAGCTTCCCGAAGACGTGCAGGCCGAGTACCGCAAGCAGATCCCGGCCGGCCGCTACGCGACGCCCTCCGAGGTTGCCAAGGTGATCACCTGGCTCGCCGGCGACGACGCTGCGTACATCAGCGGTGCAGTCATCCCGGTCGATGGTGGCCTCGGGATGGGGCACTAGACCCGGTCTCCGAACCACAGGCTCCTGGGCCTGGCAGCGGCGGTCAGCCTCTGAGACCGAGAACCCCGAGAACCTGGCTCAGGTCGCGCACGTCGAGGATTACATCGGCCTCGTCACGAACCGGCGCCTTCGCGTCGAAGCCGATCGACAGGCCCGTTATGGCCATCATCTGCAGGTCGTTCGCGCCGTCACCGACGGCCACGGTCTGGCTGAGCGGGATTCCGCATTGCCCAGCCCATTCGCTCAGCGTTGACGCCTTGGCCTGGGCATCGATGATCGGACCCTCCAGGCCGCCCGTGAGCACGCCGTTCGCCGCCTCAAGTCGATTCGCACGCCACAGGTCGAGGCCGAGGCGCTGTGCGATCGGATCGATCACCTCGTGGAACCCGCCGGACACGACGCCCACAGCGCCACCGGATGCCTGCACGCCCGCGACGAGTTCCGGCACTCCAGTGGTCACGGTCACCCGATCGAGGGCGGTGTCGATGGCGCTCACGGGGAGGCCTTCGAGGGTGGCCACGCGTGCACGAAGGCTGGCCTCGAAGTCCAGCTCACCGTTCATCGCCCTGAGCGTGATCTCGGCGACAGATTCGAGCGAACCCGCTTGCTCTGCGAGGAGTTCGATGACCTCGTTCTCAATGAGAGTGGAGTCGACGTCGAGCACAACAAGGAAGCGGGCCACAGGTTCTCAGCCATCCATTCGGGAGGTCACGGGGTGGTTCGAATACGAATGCCCTTCCCGACGACGGTGATTCCGGATTCGGTCACAGTGAACCCGCGCTCCCGGTCCAGCACCGGGTCGACCCCCACGCTTGCACCATCGTCGACAACGACTTCCTTATCGAGGATAGCCCGCCGCACGACGGTGTTCTCGCCGATGACGACGCCGTCGAAGACGATCGAATCTGTCACCGTCGCCCCCGAGCCGACGTTCGCCCACGGACCGAGCACACTGCGCTCCACGTGGGCACCCGAGATGAGGCAGCCGAGCGCCACGACCGAGTCGATGGTGGTGCCGAGATTTCCATCTGCGTCACGCACGAACTTCGCCGGCGGCGAGTTGAGCTGCTGACTGTAGATGGGCCAGTCGCGGTTGTAGAGGTTGAAGACGGGCAGCGCCGAGATGAGGTCCTGGTGCGCTTCGAAGTACGAGTCGATGGTTCCCACGTCGCGCCAGTAGTAGCGGTCACGATCTGTTGCGCCCGGCACCGAGTTGCGGTTGAGGTCGTACACCGCCGCATCGCCCCTCGAGACGAAGTCGGGCACAATGTCACCACCCATGTCGTGGTTGGACGACGCGATCTCACCGTCGCGCAGCACAGCGTCCATGAGCACTTCCGCAGAGAACACGTAATTGCCCATTGAAGCGAGAACCTGATCAGGCGCATCCGCGAGCCCGACGGCGTCCTTGGGTTTCTCCAGGAACTCGCGAATGCGCGTACGGTCGTCTGGCTCGACATCGATCACGCCGAACTGGTCTGCAAGGCCGATCGGCTGGCGGATCGCGGCAACCGTTACACCGGAACCCGACTCGACGTGGGCGTCGATCATCTGCCTGAAGTCCATCCGATAGACGTGGTCAGCTCCCACCACGACAACGATGTCGGGCTTCTCGTCCCGCAGCAGGTTCAGGCTCTGCAGGATGGCATCCGCAGACCCGGAGAACCAGCGCTTGCCCAGGCGTTGCTGGGCAGGAACGGATGCGATGTACGAGTTGAGCAGGCCAGACAACCGCCAGGTCTGCGACACGTGCCGGTCGAGGCTGTGTGACTTGTACTGGGTCAGCACGACGATCTGCCGCATGCCCGAGTTGATCAGATTGGAGAGGGCGAAGTCGATGAGGCGATAGTTGCCGCCGAAGGGCACGGCCGGCTTGGCACGGTCTGCGGTCAGCGGCATCAGCCGCTTCCCTTCACCACCCGCGAGAACGATTCCGAACACCTTCTGCGCAGCCATGAGACCACAGTAGGCGCGCACCCCTTGGTGTACTAGCGTCGAGATCATGAGAGTCGACGTGCTGACCCGGGAGTATCCGCCCGAGGTCTACGGCGGCGCAGGAGTGCATGTCGCGGAGCTGGTGAGAGCGATGCGCACTTCCATCGACGTGAGGGTGCGGTGCTTCGGCGCCGACCGCGACGAGGATGCCGTTGACGCCTTCAGGGTTCCGCCGCAGCTCGGGACAGCGAACCCGTCGATCGCAACCATGGGTGTCGACCTCGAGATGGTCTCTGCGACGACCGGGGCCGACCTGGTGCATTCCCACACCTGGTACGCGAACCTGGCGGGGCATCTCGCCTCGCTCCTGCACGGGATCCCCCACGTGGTGACCGCACACAGTCTTGAGCCGCTCCGGCCGTGGAAGGCAGAGCAGCTCGGCGGCGGCTACCGGGTGTCGAGCTGGATCGAGCAGACGACTTTCACCTCTGCCCACACGATCATCGCCGTGAGTACCGGGATGGCGAAAGACATCATGCGGAGTTACCCGTTTCTCGACCCGGAGAAGGTTGAGGTCGTGCACAACGGGATCGACCTCGAACGGTGGCAGCCCCTACACGACCCGGACCTGCTGAGGGCACTGGGGGTCGACCCTGATCGGCCGTCTGTCGTCTTCGTGGGCAGGATCACCAGGCAGAAAGGGCTCCCGTACCTGCTGCGCGCGGCCGCATCCCTGCCACCCGAGGTCCAGTTGGTGTTGTGCGCAGGCGCCCCGGACACACCCGAGATCCTGCGAGAGGTGCAGGCCGCGGTCGCCGACCTGCAGGCGACGCGTGGCTCAGTGGTCTGGATAGAACGGCTGTTGTCTGCACCGGAGCTGAGGGCTGTGCTCACAGCGGCGACGACATTCGTGTGCCCATCGGTCTACGAGCCGCTCGGAATCGTCAACCTGGAGGCCATGGCCTGCGGAGCTCCCGTCGTCGGTACCGCGACCGGTGGGATTCCCGAGGTCATCGACGACGGCGTCACGGGCAGACTGGTTCCCATCGAGCAGGCCCAGGACGGAACCGGAACCCCCGTCGACCCCGACCGTTTCGTGCGCGATCTGGGCGAAACGCTCGCAGAGGTGATCGCAGACCCGAAGCGGGCCGCGGCCATGGGGCAGGAGGGCAGGGCGAGGGCTGAACGCGAGTTCGGCTGGGACCGCATCGCCGCCCGCACAATCGAGGTGTACCGCTCGCTGGTGTGATGCCCGCAGTGATGCCTGGCTCCTGGTGCCACCGGTAGGCTGAAAGCATGGCCAGCGTTCTTCACCTCTCCGACGTCTCGTTCGTCCGCAACAGCAATGTCATCCTGAATTCGGTCTCGTGGACGGTCGAGGCTGAGGACCGCTGGGTGATCCTCGGGCCGAACGGTGCAGGCAAGACAACGCTCCTGCAACTGGCCGCAGCACTGACACACCCGAGCTCGGGAACGGTCACCGTTCTCGGCAACACACTGGGGAAGGTCGACCTGTTCGAGCTTCGGCCCAGGGTGGGCTTCGCCTCCTCCGCGCTGGCATCGCGCATCCCTCGCACCGAGAACGTAGTGGATGCCGTTCTCACTGCCGCATACTCGGTCACCGGCCGCTGGCGCGAGCAGTACGAAGACGTCGACCTGAGGCGAGCCAGGCGAGTACTGGGGGAGTGGAAGCTGGACGCCCTCGCCGACCGTCCGTTTGGACGCCTGAGCGACGGAGAGCAGAAGCGTGTGCAGATCGCGCGCGCCGTCATGACCGACCCCGAGCTTCTGCTTCTGGACGAGCCCGCTGCAAGTCTCGACCTCGGCGCACGAGAGGAGCTCGTGCAATTGTTGAGCGGCTATGCCTCGGCCAAGGATGCCCCGGCGATGGTCATGGTCACGCACCACGTCGAGGAGATCCCGCCGGGCTTCGACAAGGCGATGCTGCTCAGCGGAGGAGAGATCGTTGCCGCTGGCGCTATCGACGAGGTGTTGACCTCGCAGAACGTGTCAGAAACGTTTGGTCTGCCGCTCGAGATCAGCAAACAGGACGGTCGCTACAGCGCACGAGCCTCATAGTTCTGGTATCGTAGACAGTCGGCCCCGCATCGTAAGGCACTTGGCCGTCGTTTTCGATTCGCCTCGAATCACTCCCGTCAATATCAGTCAAGGAACAAGCATGAAGTCTGGCATTCACCCCGAGTACGCACCCGTTGTCTTCCGTGACCTCGCGTCCGGTGCCACGTTCCTTACCCGTTCTACGGCGGGCAGCTCGAAGACCATCGAGTGGGAAGACGGCAACACCTACCCCGTGATCGACGTTGAGATCTCGTCTGAGTCGCACCCCTTCTACACCGGCAAGCAGCGCATCATGGACTCCGCCGGCCGCGTGGAGAAGTTCAACTCGCGTTACAAGGGCTTCGGCAAGTAACGCCACCAGAACACGCAAAGGCGATCGGCAGCAGTCGGTCGCCTTTTTGTTTGCCCGGTGCTGAGCGCTGCTTTGCCCAGCTCTGTGTGAGAACCAGCGCTGCGTGAGAATCAGCGCTGCGCGAAGATCAGCGCTGTGTGAGGATCAGCGTTGCGGCCAGGAGCCGTCAGCAACGAACGCCGGATCCTTGACGCTGCGCATATAGGCCTGGAAGTTCGCGGCCTGTTCCGCTGCCCAGGCCACCTGATTGCGATGCAGTTCCTGCGCATCCATCGCCAATTCGGCCTCGTAGCGGCGCCCGATCGCCTGCGCGACCCTGCCAGCCGCCACCGCGTCTGCGGAGGCGTTGTGTGCGTCGTCCAGCACGACGCCATACACGAGGGCAGCAGCCTCAAGGGTTCTCTTGCCCTTGCGCCAGCGATCCATCGCCTTGTCGAGGATGAGCGGGTCGACGGTCGGCATGGGAGGGGCAAGCGGTTCGACGCCGTAGCGTCGCGCCTCCCGGTCGAGAATCGTCAGGTCGTACGGAGCGTTGAAGATGGTCACCGGGATTCCGCGTGCCACGATGAGCTTCAGCTCGGTGATGATCTCTGCGACCACCTCAGCTGCCGGGCGTCCTTCCGCACGGGCACGAGCCGTCGTGATGCCGTGAACGGCGCTGGCCCCTTCCGGAATCTCGACGCCCGGATCTGCGAGCCAGGTGCGCAACTCCACACTGTCTCCGCTGGCGTCTATGACTCCGACGTGCGCCGAGACGATCCTGCTGGTTTCTGGGTTGATGCCGGTCGTTTCCAAATCGAAGACGCCGAGCGTCTCATACCAGGGGTTGATCACCGCCCCAGCCTATTGGCGACTGGCGACATACCCCGGCGTACCCACGTGCAGCCAGTAGAAACTCTGGGTTGCGAGCGTGAGGGTGACCGAACCGTTCTCGCCAACAGACGGGAACTCTGCGCCTCCGAACAGGTCGAAGAGGGGAGCTCCGGCGAATTGCTCCGCGTTCACGGTGACCGAAACCGGGTTGTGGGCGAAGCTGAACACGCACAGCACATCCTCTGGGGAATCGCCCACGCGCTGCGGGTCAGGAGTGTACGACCGCACGAAGGCGAGAACCGCCGGGTTGTCGGTCTCAAGTACGGTGATCGAGCCGACCCCGAACACGGGGTGGGCCTTCCGCACGTGGATGACGTTGCGCACCCAGTGCAGGAGCGACCTGGACTGCGCCAGCTGCGACTCGACGTTGGTGAGCGTGTAGTTGTACACCAGCGACTGCACAACCGGCAGGTAGAGCTTGCCCGGGTCTGCAGACGAGAACCCGGCGTTGCGGTCTGGCGTCCACTGCATGGGAGTTCGTGAAGCGTCGCGGTCGGGCAGCCAGATGTTGTCGCCCATACCGATCTCATCGCCGTAGTACAGGAACGGGCTCCCCGGCAGCGAGAACAACAGGGCGTGGGCAAGTTCGAGCTCTGCGCGGGAGTTGTCGAGCAGCGGGGCGAGCCTGCGCCTGATACCGACGTTCACGCGCATCCGCGGGTCGTATGCGTACCAGCCATACATGGCCTGTCGGTACTCCTCAGACACCATCTCCAGCGTGAGCTCGTCGTGGTTGCGCAGGAAGATGCCCCAGCCCGCTCCCTCCGGGATGTCAGTGGTCTCAGAGAGCACGCGAACCAGTTCGTCTGCCTGCTGGGAGCGCAGCGCGTAGAAGATGCGCGGCATCACGGGGAAGTCGAAGGCCATGTGACACTCCGGCTCCTCCTCGGTTCCGAAAAACGCCGCGACCTCGCGTGGCCACTGGTTGGCCTCTGCGATCATGACGCGCCCCGGGTAGTCCTGGTCGACCATTGCCCTCAGGGCCTTGATGAAGTCGTGGGTCGGCGCCTCGCCCTCACCGTTGCCCTCCTCCGACTCGTAGAGATAGGGGATCGCATCCAGCCTGAAGCCATCGACACCGAGGTCGAGCCAGAAGCGCACCACGTCGAAGATCGCCTCGTGCACGGCGGGGTTGTTGTAGTTGAGATCGGGCTGGTGCGAGAAGAAGCGGTGGAAGTAGAACTGGCGACGCACGGAGTCGAACGCCCAGTTCGATTCCTCGTAGTCGGTGAAGATGATTCTCACGTTGGGGAAACCCTCATCATTGTCGCGCCAGACGTAGAAGTCGCCGTAGGGACCATCCGGGTTCTCGCGCGACTCCTGGAACCACTCGTGGG
>Ga0180215_1000703_pt1 | contig 40210 bp, 60 predicted proteins | sample eDN3rd37CBELigBY_FD_128871 | JGI IMG/M metagenome (GOLD analysis project Ga0180215, IMG submission 128871) | Enriched backyard soil microbial communities from Emeryville, California, USA - eDNA 3rd pass 37_C BE-Lig BY (version 2) (version 2) | ecosystem: Environmental > Terrestrial > Soil >...
CAATATGACGCCAAGGGCGCTGAAATTATTCAACAGCTTCGAGCAAGGCAGATCAGCCGTGAAGATGCGTTCCGTCTTCTCAATGAGCGTAAGAATCCACTAGACGAATTTAAGGCTGCGCAAGCTGGTCAAGCCGCTCCAACTGGCTCTGATGGCTGGCGAGATGTGGGCAACGGCATCCGTATTCGTCCGAAAGGGTCAAACTAATGGCAATATTTGAATTACAAGGCCCAGACGGACAGATTTACGAAGTTGACGCTCCTGATGAAGCAAGCGCTTTGCAGGCTTTCCAGGGGATGAATGGTTCTTATGATCAGCCGCAACCAGAAGGTGGTTACGGGTCACAAATATTTTCTGGTTTGCTAGAAGGAGCAACAGGAGCTTTGGGCGCTCCGGTAGATTTGGTTAACAATCTATTGGTTGCCCCCGCAGCCGCTGGCATCAATTATGCGTTTGGAACGGATATTCAGCCTTCACAAACGCCTTTGGGCGGAAGCGCTGGATTGCGTCAAGGTTTGGCTATCTCTCCTGAGAGCCAATCAGGCGGTGAACAATTCGCAAGGCGCGTTGCGCAGTCCGTTGGGGGTGCCGCTCCATTTGCGGCAGGGGCCAGTAGCGCTGGACAAGTTGCATCGATATTAGCCACTGGGTTAGGAGGCGGCGTTGGCGGCGCAACCGCTCAACAGATTGCTCCTGACAACGTAGGCGCTGAAATAGCAGGTGAATTAATTGGTGGGTTAGGAACTGGCTCGGCTATTTCAGGATTGGCTAACCGTTCGGCGCGTCAGGCGGCTGAAAAAGCTGTTCCATCTATAGATGACCTTAAGGCTCAAGCTTCTGACTTGTACGCACAGGCTGAAGCACGTGGCGTTGTGGCCGACCCGGCAATGACAACCAGTCTTGCTGACGATATTACCAAGATCGCACGGGATAACGAGCTTATCACTCCTACAGGACGGATCGCAGAAGCATACCCAAAAGCCAAAGAAGCGCTCCAGCTTATGCGTGATTATGCCGGGTATGACATGAACCCAACACAAATGCAGGTTATTAGGGAAACGCTTGCGGATGCTGCTTTTGGGGCAGAAGGCAAAGAAGGCCGTATCGCTAAGAAGATGCTTTCTGCATTCGATGACTTTGTTTCTCCTCTCGCCCCTGAGTTGGCTGAAGCACGCAAGATTTCAAGCCGTTATCTTAAAGCTGGAACTCTTGAGAGGGCAAGAGAACTCGCGGGGGCACGTGCAGGACAGTTCACGGGTTCCGGCTTTGAGAATGCCTTACGCACTGAATACAGAAATCTTGACCGGCGTATTATCAAGGGGCAAGAGCAAGGTTGGACGCCTGAGCAGATACAGGCCATTAACAATGTGTCGCGTGGCACCCCCATGCAGAATACGGCCCGTAATATCGGTAAACTTGCGCCTACTGGAGTTGTTAGTGCGGGCCTGGGTAGCGGTGTGCCATTCATGATTGGTAACGCTATTGGTGGCCCAGCGGTTGGCGCGGCAAGCGCTGCTTCTACCATGGGTGCTGGTTTTGCTGGAAGGGAACTGGCAACTCGTATGGGATTGAGAAACGCTGATGTAGCAGAACTTCTTGCGCGCTCAGGAGGGACTTTGCCGAATGCATCAAATCCTGCTATAAGAAATGCTGTAATTCAAGCTTTGATTGGCTCTCAATTGGCAGCGCAATCTAATATGGGTGGTAACTAACATGCCAAGAGACAGCAACGGCAACACCAATCCACTGCCAGGTACTATCGTTCAAACTGGCGATACTATTCTGCCATCTCAGCATAACCCTGCGTTGGTTGATCTTTATGCAATGATGACGCAAAGCCTTAGCCGCGATGGCCAAGGCGGTATGCGAGCTAATCTTGCAATGAATGGGTTTCAGGTCACAGGGTTAGGAAGCGCTACGCAGCCAGGTAACGCTGTACCATTGTCGCAATTCCAAACCGGAATGCCTGTTGGTTCGGTGGTTGATTTTGCCGGTATTACGCCTCCTGATACATGGCTTTTGTGCTTTGGACAGGCCGTTGAAGTTTCTGCATACCCGGAATTTGTTGCGGCTTGCTACGTCGGAAATGCATTGAATGCAACTGCTGGGTTTGGGTATCGTACTACTTCACAGACAAACCCATCTGCTAATAGGTCAACATCGGGTCAGTTTATTGTGTTGCCTGATCTTCGAGGGAGAGTATCGGCTGGGCCTGATGCTATGGGTGGCACTGCCGCTAATAGACTTGGTACTGTTGGAGGAATGACAACTGGGGCCATCGGGGGGGCGGGTGGCAATCAAGTTCATACGCTCACAATAGAACAAATTCCATCCCATAACCATGGTGGAGCAACTGGAAACCCGACTTCACATACTCATCAAATCTCCATCAATAGAAGTTTGAGTTCTGACTCCAATGGTTCAGGTACAGTACGAGGCGGAAGCAATACTGATTCATTAATATTTGATTCTGGAAACGGAACCAATCATACTCACACCATTAGCTCACAGGGCGGCGGTTCCGCGCATCCTAATATACAGCCAACTCTGATCTTAAACAAAATTATCAAGGTGTCTTACTAATGGCCGATATTCGTCCTAATGCTCTTCCAGATGCTATTCTCCCCCTTAGGAGCGGTGACGCTATTATCGTTGATCAAGGAGCAGACGGTGTAAGGAAAACCGACCCTATATCCATGACAGATTCAGTCGCGCCTGTTGCCACACAATCGGAAGCGCAGGCTGGCACAGATAATACAAAAAGAATGACATCCTTGAGGACCAAGCAATCAATTGCTTCTGAGGTGGGCGTTACGATTGCTTCTAGTTCTCAGGGGGCAAAGGCCGACACTGCAGTGCAGTCAGTTAACGGAAAATCTGGAAACTCGGTAACTATCGTTAAGGGGGATGTTGGACTCGGGAATGTAGACAATACAAGTGATGCCGATAAGCCCATATCGAATGCAACGCAGACAGCGTTGAATGGAAAGGCGAATTCAGCAGTAACAATCTCAGCCGGTACAGGTCTTACAGGAGGAGGAAATCTAACTGCAAACAGGACGATAGCTTTAAATCCAACGTCTATTGCTTCTCTTGCAAAGGCTGACAGCTCTGTTCAGACAGTGAATGGAGTAGCTCCAACGGGTGGTAATGTTAGTGTTTCAGCAGAAGAGGTAAGGCTACAGGACAGTCGTGCATCGGCTATTCTTGAATCCTTTGCTGGTAGCGTAAATTTTGTGCAAACGGCAGGTTATTCCATAGTCGGTGACGGCGGTGCGGCGCTCTACAAGCGTGTATCAACCGAGCCAACACACGCAGGTAAATTCCAATCGGCAGACGGAGCGTGGTGGGAAATTGCTGACCGTGTTCTGCGACCGGAGATGTTTGGCATCAAGGGTGATGGCAGTGATGAAACCGCGCTGTTACAGGGTATGTTTGATTTCGCTGCGGGCAAGGAAGTGCGATTCCCCAACGACAATACGTATGGCATTACCGTTTTGACGCTCCCCGCATTTACAACGTTGTATATGAATGGGTCAAAGTTTCGACGAAATGTTGCCGCCAACAGTCATCCGGTAGTGATTAATTCCGACACTTACATCAAGGATTTTTATTACGATACACCGGGAGCGCTTATCGACGCTGGGCCTCGCATTGGCGGTAGTCGGGTTATTATCGAGGGGTACACATGCCTTAGCGAATTTAAAATGGGTGGGCAGCAATCGTCATCTGGGTACGGTTTAATTATCAGTACAAATAATCCCGCCTCGCAAATATCAGACATTACAGTTAGCCGAGTTAAAATCACAGACTTTTCAGGCGGCATTAAGCCTTGGGGCGTGGTTAATCTTAACGTATATGATACAGCACTTCGCGGCTGCGCTCTTGGTTGTTTTGTGCAAAATGTCACGCATGGAAGATTTATTAATGGTACAATTGTGGGTGCGGACGAAACTTCCGCAATAGATCCTTATGCTTCCAGAGGAAACGGGTTCCTTGTTGAGGCGCTCAGCACAGTTTCAACACAGGACATAGTGATTGATAACTGGGAAATACGAGGAATGGGCAGTCATGGTATTAGGCTGGGCGGCGTATATTCTATCCGTAATGTGAAAGTCATTGACTGTGTTGTCCGAGATTGTGGCTTCTGGTCAGTATCGACAGGCGGGTGTGGGTTTAAATCATTGCCTAATACATCTGCATCACAATATCACATGGACATTCAAGTTATCCGTCTTACTTGTTATGACAACAATTGGGTTGATAATGGAAACAATGAAGCTGTCGGGATGTTCATGGTTTCTGGCGGCCTAGTTGAAGGCTTGCGGACATATAGGGTAAATCGCGCATATAGTTCTACGTATGGTATATTTATGGCTAACTGCCTAAATGTACGTATTGTAAATCCTATGATTGAATGGACACTTAAATCATCTATCAGGCTCTCTAACCTTCAAGGAGAAGTCTGGGCTGGTGTTCCACAGTACATGCGCCACATTCAGTTCGATGGTGGACTAATATTCCCGCCTTCGGATGCTGTTGGAGTTGAAATGCAACCATCAGAGGGCGTGTTCACCAACATTCATTTCAACGGTATAAACATTCGTGGCGGTCTTAAATCATTAAGGGCTTTGTCAGCGGCAAGCCAGTATGAGGACTGCACATTTGACTTCGTTTATACACAGCCAGTAACTACGGATACTACGGGGCCGTGGACTACTGTCGCCGGGATAACCCTCCGTGGTGTATCTAGATGGTGGGGGACGCCAAATGGTAACAATGGCGACTTCATTCAAGACAGAACATTTGGTCAAATACGCCAATACAAATCGGGTGCGTGGGCTGTCCTTTAATCCGCCGAGAATGGCGATAGATATGCGAGAAAAACATGGATCGTAACTTTAAAGTATCACTCAAAGAAGTTCTCAAGCATGAAGGAGGATGGTCGGACCATCCTTCTGACCCTGGCGGCGCCACTATGAAAGGCGTCACTATTGCGACTTTCCGTGCCTTTGTGAATCCAAAAGGGACAAAAGACGATCTTCGCAAGATTACTGACGCACAGCTTGAAACCGTGTACCGTCGTCAATATTGGGACAAAGTGCATGGCGCTGAGTTGCCTGACGGCGTTGACTTTGTAACATTTGACTATTCTGTACACAGTGGGCCGACCAGGGCGGTTAAAGACCTTCAGAAGGTCGTTGGCGTATCACAGGATGGTAAGATTGGCCCTAAAACACTTGAAGCTATTAAGTCTATGGGTTCTCGCAATGTCATAAACAAGCTTTGCGACACTCGTCTTGCCTTCCTTAAACGCCTAAAGACGTGGCCTACATTCGGTAAAGGGTGGTCGCGTAGAGTAGCTGGCGTTCGTGATTTTGCATTGGGTCTGTCGTCAAATCCAACTCCTGAGCGTCCGGCAGTTATCACTAAAGAAGTAGAAAAACCTATCGTTCCATCATCTGTCGATAGCCAGGTAAAAAAGAAATTCTCCCTTGCTGGATGGCTGGGGACGATCTTTTCCAGTGGGGGTATCGGTGCTTTGGGGCTTGCCGGTTTTGGGTGGCGTGAATTGATTGCGCTTGGTGCCGTTGCAGTTGCTGTCCTCTTGGGCGGATTGGCTCTACGAGGATGGATTGTTAAGGCAATCAAAGACATTCGTAAGGAGTTGGACGATGCTTAAGCCCTATCTTTACGGAGCAATGGCCCTGGCGTTAGTTGGTACACATTATTTTATGTATAACGCTGGGAAGCAATCTGTTCTCCAACGTTTATCTAGCGATAGAGTAGAGGTAATTAAAGATGGCCAGAAAGTTGACGCTGCCGTTTATGCTGCTGATGACGATGGTCTTGTTTGCTTGCTCATCGACTGCCAAGCTAACTAGCCCATGTGATGTACTTGTGTTAATGTCACCATCGGAACAAACGGCAAGATATATCGTTGAAAATGATAGACCCTTTGCCCAACAAGTAGCACAACATCGCGGGCGATACGGGGCTTATAAATGTCAGCGGATGAAATGAAACAGGACGCAACAGTAACCCTTAACTGGTTTAGAGTTAATCTACCTACAATTATAACAATTGTAGGGTTTGGGTTTTATGTTGGAACCAATCTTAATGACATTCAAAAGAGCATATCCTCCCTTTCAAAGGAGAATGCAGAGTTAAAGGCAACAACGGCAGACATAGGGAAGCTAGCTTATCGCGTTGACCAATTGGAATTTGGTCTGCAAAGGGCCAATGAACGTACTGACTCTTTGCAAAACACTCTTATTTCAAGCATGGATCTAATGAGGCGGGACATTAATCGCCTCACTACTCAGGTTGAAGTATTATCTTCCAGAGTTGGTATTTTAACAGGTGACATTGACGACCCTAAGCAGCGTAGATCAAGACCTGGACCTAATCAGCATACAAGTGACGAGTAATGGCATATGCGATACCTGAATGGTGCATATTAAATATCTTCCCTATTTTCTCTAATGAAAGACCGTACTGAATCCTCACAAAGAATATTGCCTCATTCCTTGCCTTAACCACGTTGGGGAAGCGGCATGGGTTTATAATGTCTTTCAGAGTAAGCCCATGTGTTGATGCTATATATGCCAATTCCTCTTTCATCCTCGCTCACTTTCCCGCCTCTTTCCTTTCGGCTTCCCCCGCCGCTTTCAGCCATTTCTCACGCGAGACAATAACGTCTGCGAAGACAAGGTCATCCCGACCGAATACATGCTTCAAGGCCCATCTGACACGCGACCAGAAAGACGATTGGCGTGAGGACAGGATCTCAACGTTCAATGTGCCGTCTATATCATCATCCTGGCATACTCGAACCAAATGATCGGCGCTGAAGCATCGGCACGGAATATAATGGTAATCAGGTTCGTACATCCTCACTCACTTTCCCGCAGTGCGGCGCGGCCAGCTTCGGCTAGCTTAACTGTCGTCGGGTCCACTGCGTAGAACCATGGCCCGCAGCCGCCTTTCCATGTGTTGCCGAGTGCGCAGTTGATAGCATCCTTGAACTTTTCGTTGGTGGATTTTCCATCGATAACGAAAGGCGTCGCCCAGCCAATCGGTCCCCATTGCCACCAACCCCCACCTTCTGGAGACCAATAGATGGCGACGGTTTCGGCGGAGTGCTTCCCATCCGCGACATCTCCAACAATTATATATTCATTCTCGTCCATCTACTCACCGCCTTTCAGGGCTTGGCGACTGGAACGAAGTGCTTTGAATTGACGGTCGCATTCGCTGCAAAGTTCTTCATCGTGCCATACATGCGGCCCATTTTCCCAATGAGAAACTTTTGCCGCGTAAGCAGTCGTTACGCCGGGGTCAAACATCTCCGTTCCGCACCAGTCACAGAAAAATCGTTTAATAATTTTAGTTGCCATCGCTCTGCTCCCCAAGTGGGCTGGCGTTGAGCATGGCGCGCCACACGTCCCACGCATCATAGCCAACCCGAATATAAGGTTGTCCAATTTCAGACATTGGCCGCGTTGGCTCCTGTAGAGCGGCGAGGATGGTGGAGATGGCAGCTCTTGCTGTCGGTGACCAGTCTAGGATGATTTCGTCATCTGTCACGATTTCGACTGGCGGGTTTTCGATGATCGCTTCGGCGACCAGTGCAATGAGTTCCTTACTCGGCATGGTTGGCCTCCAACACTTCGCCAAGACCAAGCACGCAGTAACGAGGCTCAATGCCGAACTGACCGCCTTGGAGAATAAAAGTAACCCGCTTGAATAGATGTTGACCGAACGTGTCATAGAACCGGCCCGTTTCGTCCATCTTCACAAGCTTGAGGGTGTCACCGGTCTGGAAGGCGCGATCATTCAAGCGGACTTCGAACGTTTTACGTCCATCAGCGACGGCTTCGAAATACTGTGGCAGTGTTTTCAGAACGTGAGTTTTCATAGCTTGTTGGCCTCCTCACCATGGACCGGGCAACTAGCATTGATGACGAACATGACGTTTCCGTCCTTGTCCTTCACGCCGCCCATGTAGCCTTTCCCGTGGCCGTTATCGATGACAGGGCAGGTGCATCCCTGTTCGGTTGCTTCTTTGCTGCCTGGTTTGGGTGTCATTGGTTGGCCTCCTTTGCGCGAAAGAGGGCGATGCCGTAGGCAATCACCGGGCAAAATTTCATGAGTTCAGTTAGCTCATCGCCAGTGAAAGACTTCGAGCACCGTTCGAATGCGGCGGTCACCGCATCCACTTCCCTGTCAGGCGCGTCTAGCTTGGAGAGGCGGGTAATGAGGTTCTGGGTCATGAAATCACCTTCAATTCTCGAAGCAGGCAAATGACGAACGGCATCAGGCTGGTCGCGTCATAAATCTCAGCTGTCCAAGCTCCGTCATCGCCTTCATGCTCTTCCTCGACAGGATGACAGCGCATTGCGTATTCAATGGCGTTGAAGATTTCTGTTTCGCTCGGTTGGCTCATGACGGATTCCCTCCTAGTACGGCGCGTTCAATGGCGTCAAAGATGCATTCAGCGGCCTTCCCCCATTTTGTACCTCGTTGGCTTTCACAAACACTCTTCACAGCAGACCTGTAGGTTCTCAGCGCCTTTTCAGCCGCCGTGAGCTTGGCTTCGAGGGCTTCGTACTCAGACGATCTGTCCTCTATGACGCCAACAGCTTGGTCAAGTTCGGCTTTCAGGGCGAGGTAGTCGTCTGACATACGGTCAACGACCTCGGAAAGCTGCTTTTCGGCAAGATCACGCTCGCGCCTGATTTCCGCCGCCAATAGCTCCTCAGCCTGCGAGCGGGCGACGAGTTCGCGAGTTCCTATAGCCGCGCAACCTTTCCACTCTTTTTGCCATCCCCACATTGCGCGACCAGTCATACTGTGTTCGTGCGCGTATTGAATACCAACCGTCACCAACTCCCCGCACTTGCCGGTAGCATCCGGCGATACTGGAGCAACGGGGCTGGGGCGGGTGTTCTCTAGACGCTCCGCATCTTCGTCCAGACACGTGTTGCAAAGGCCGTTCGCATTCCGAGGTACAGAACCGCAGCGAACACACGACCCATCAGAGGGGAAGTCATCCTCGTTGGATAAACTGCAATTCCATTTTTCAATTATGCTGCCATCAGCCGATCCGTCACTAAAGCCAAGCATAGGGCAGTCTGTAGGATCGGCATGGATGATGGCATCCGCATCGCCTTCGGAAGGCCATAAAGCACTACGTAACATCATGGTTTTACTGCAAAACGGGCACGGCAGTAGTTCACTCGCCATGGCGGTCGCCTCCTGATGGGTGGGTGGCTTCGGGGCGGGGTTCGCCCACCACAACCGAAAGAGCTTTGTCTATCTCGGTAAGAACGGCGTCCTGCTCGGCGTTGTGTTCACGCGTGTCATAGCACTCGACATAAGGGAGAGCCATTTCTAACAGACGCTTTAGTCGTTCGATTTTGCCTTCAGCGGTTTCATCGTATGGACGATTGTAACCTATGATAGCCACTCCGTTGCCGCCGCCCTTGATTTCAGGCGTAACGTTACCTTTGTTGACTACATGGAGTATCGGGCCTGCGTTATCAGCTATGCCCTGCGGCCTGACTTCATAACCGCCATCCTTGGAAGTAACGACAACATCCACGCCAAAGGTCATGGTGCAATTGCCCTTCTCGATCTTTTCCAGCCAAGCAGGAACGTAATCGCCTGCGTTGAAATACCAAGCGCGTTCATGCGGGGCGTCGGCATGGTCCGGGGAGGATAGGGCGCGGATGGCAGCTTCCAGTTCTACAATTTTATCAATATGCAACCCGGTTTTCAGCATCAAGAAGTTACCGGCTATCCGCGCCGCTTCCTCCAACGCCAGCTCACGCGCTGCGGATGGCTCAAGCGCGGAGAGGACGCGATCCTCAAAATCGGCCTGTGCGGCGGCTTTGGCGGCTTCGAGCGATTTGCAAGCCTTTGATATTCCGGAAAGCCCATTATTACCGACGTAGTAAGTTACCCTCCATGTTTCTCTATCGTTCCAGTCTCTGTGAATGGAATAGTGTTCGTTGAAAGGACCATCTACGTCTTTGAGAGGGTGGACCGTATGCATGAGTGATCCAGCAACGGCATAGAATTCCGTTTCCAGAAAGCCTGTCTGGCCTGTAGCTACCCACTCCAGCTTCTTCACACCCGCCCCAGGTAGGTGAGGGAGGGCGGCGGTGAGGGCAGCTTGCGCCATTTCAGTATAAGTATCGCCAGAGCGACGAATTGCGGCTGCTGCCGCCTTCACGGCTTCTTCCGGTATTTCAACCATCATATTTCTCCACTTCTTCCTGTGCCTGCATCATATCATATGGAGAGTTAACAAGTCTCATCCACATGTTATAGGGCAGTTCGTTACCGGTTGCTGCAAACCATGCATTAACAGGTTCTTTTCGGTCCATCTCCACATCAACCATCAGATGGCCGAGAGACTTTGCTATGATTGAAACTGTTGTCATGATTTATCTCCACATAATCACAATTACATGATTATCTATTGGTGTCAACAGACAATATGCGTTCAATCTCATTCTCAAGCTCAACCTTTAAATACCAAGGGAACTCACGACTATTCCATCGACCTGATTTAACCAGTGATAGTGCTTTCTGCCGTACCTTGTGCATCACATGGTCTTTCGTCGCATCCGAAACGTCCACCAGGAATAAACGGCCTTCCAGCACGTCTTCTGCATCTCGCGTAGAGAACATATTTCTGTTCATTCCCCCCTCGCAAACTTCTCATGGATCTTACTTGCTGCATTGCAATAAGCTTCATGAGCTTCTTTTGGGTCTTCAAAAAAGCCTATTTTTATATTCTTGTAATCCAGCCCTATTTGGGCTTGCCACTTCCCTTGTTTTCGAGACCATGTAACTCCTTTGTAACCAGATGTATTGCTTATTGTTTTTCTTCTATTCCTCATATTCTCTGAAACAGAAGCTTCCCTAAGATTTTCTATTCTGTTATCAGATCTATCCATATTTATATGGTCAATAAAGTTGATAGGCCACTCACCGTTACAATAAATCCAAGCTAATCTATGCGCGTAATATCTTTTACCGTCTAATCCTATCTGGATGTACCCAGACTTCATCAGATGGCCTGCCAAATATCCTGATTTTCTTAATTTATTAAAATTAACATTCCAAGTAAACAACCCAGTATTTGGGCAATAATTTAACAGTTCCTTTATTCTTTTTTCTGATATCATTTCGTGCATCTATCTGCGCTCAGAGTTGCATAACCGGCAATGTCGGCCCAGTGATCGCGAAAATCTGGATCTCCTGCCAATATACGACCGATCTTATGAGCGATCATATCTAGTGATTCGCGCTGGTGTTCAGGCAAAGATGACCATGATGGTTGGCACTGCATATCAGCCTTCAAGGCTTGCGTGATAGCTGCATGAGACCCGTAATCGCCATGAGTTTTTGCGCGTTCGTTGAGGATTTGCTGTATGTCAGTCATAATGAAAAACCTTCCTGTTTCATTTCTTCTTTTGCCGCCTCAACAAACATATCCGGCCTGTCGTATGCGTCTTGAATGCGCTTACAAGCTATCTCGAAATAATCCTCGTCAAGTTCGATTCCGATGAATGAACGGCCTTCTTTTACACACGCAACGCCAGTGGTACCGCTTCCCATGAATGGGTCAAGGATTAGCTTAGAGTCTTTCAGGAAGGATAGGCACCACTGCATTAAACCAAGTGGCTTCTCCGTTGGATGCTGCTTTTGCTTTGAATTTCTTGAGCCGTCCCACCTTTTAGCATTGTGATCAAAACTGCACCATGCCATTTCAAAATCTGCCATAGATGGGAAATAAGGCTTATTCCAGATTAACCAGCACCTAGAAGGCGGCATAGAAAAATAGTTGCCTCCCCAAATTATTTTTGGACAATCTATTTTTAAAATCTCATCAATCCATGACTGTTGAATATCGATATCCCATTCATGCATATCCATATAATGCGAATCTTTAGTCGCCCATGAACCACCTTGCATTCTCTTTCCTAGACCATAAGGAGGATCAGTCACCACTGCATCAACCTTTCCTAAATGTGGCATAACATCCATGCAATCCGCCAGATACAAAGTGCAATCGCCTATAACTTCTTTACGCTTGTATTCCATAATACTTCTCCACATAAGTTTGAAACGCTTCCCACGCTGCTTTAGCTCCTAGAGCAACACATACGAAAGCACCTGCATTCTGGGCTGCTGTTAGATATTCTATCTGCCCATCTTGCCATGATGACAGTGTGTGATTCTGTCGCTTTATCTCACAAAGGAATGCAGGATTTCCGGGCACTATACAATCTGGAGCGCCCTTCGTCATGCCCTCGGCCTTGTGCTTTGCCATAGACGAAAACTGACCTTTTGAAACCAATCCCTCATTGCGTGGGTGGAATACAATCTTGCCGAACGTATCAGGGTAAACGCGCCTAATCTGGTTCACTAGGCTAATTTGCTCTACGCTTTCTAACGGGCATTTGCCTCGAAAGTCTGGGTCGCCGTATAGGGGGATGTTTTCAGGAAACTTCATGATTCCTAACCCTTTCTATAGCCTTTTTGTAGTATTCTTCATCCCGTTCAATGCAAATGTAATTCCGACCTGTATTCATGCAAGCTATTGCGGTAGTTCCAGAACCGGCGCAATTATCAAGCACCATTTCTCCCGGGTTGGTGTATGTTTTAATAAGGTACTCGAAAAGCGCGACGGGTTTTTGCGTGGGGTGGATGGTTCCGCGTTCAACAACAGGGAAATCTATTACTTGCTTTGGGTAACGCTTACCGTCCGAACCTTCTCTGTGGTTGCCGAATTTCCCGTAATTGTCAGTCAACCCATTCTCTACGTTTTTCCCTGCCTTATTGCCATAAGGTTCACCTTTTCCGAATTGAGGATTATAAACACACTGTTCGCGGTAGAAAACAAGAATGTCCTCCTTGTCGCGCATTGGCATTTTCTTTGCGTTTAAGTGCCCTGTTCCTTTAGGCTTCCTCCATGTCCAATCATACTTAAAGGCGTTAATCTGTGACATTACTAACGCGGACGTAAATGGCTGTGCAGCCGTCAAAACGATAGCCGCATTCGTCTTACAGACACGCCAGTATTCCCGCCATAGCGGTTCAAACGGAATTACACTGTCCCACTTATTTTGCGTCGTTCCATACGGCAAATCGCACAAAACCATATCAATGCTACTATCTGGAATATTTTTCATTAATTCCAAACAGTCACCGTTCCAAAATTCATTACTCACGCCGCCATTCCTCTCACTGGTTCCTCATCCTTTGGCTGGTTATATCCAAGGATGGCAAAGAATTTACTATCGGTTTTACGATAAGATATTGTCTCAGGCTTAACATTACCATTGTCGGTAGTCAACATGAAATTGTTGTATTCGGCTTGTTGCCTTGGTGTGCGACCCTCTACCATAAAGTAAGTTGTGAAAGCACGATAAGGCGTTACCCAATCAACACGCAGCACAGCATTGCCTGCTTGCGAAACACTTCTTTTAACCTCCATAGAAATGACCTCATCACACTGCGGCAAATGAGGGTCTTTTTTGTGGGCTTTGAACTCGCCTACGAGACGTTCATTCGGATCAACGATTTCTGCCTTGCACACATAGCAATATCGCGCAGCGATGTCGTTTTTCTCTCCACATGCTGGGCAATCCTTCCCGCTCCACCTGTATCCGCATCGCTCCACTCTGCCAGCGCCAACAGGCACATAACCGAAGCACCGCCTCCCATAATGCCCAGACAATGGTCCATATTCCGTCTCAATGCGATTGCCAAACACATCCAGACAGTAGCCGTTTTCGTCTTTATCGTGGTCCGCATAGTCTGGGATGCAGGAAAATTCGTTCTCATAGCCGCAATCGGGGCATTTTGCCTTTATCGGGATTGCTTCGCCTTTAGGTTTGGCAGCTACAACCTTTGGGTCAAACAAATCACCGTCTGGGAAATGCTTCTCATGGTTAAGACAGAAATCCAAGATTAAGCACTCAGTCTTATTCGGATATAAACGCAATCCGCGACCAATAATCTGTTGCAATAGGCGTACTGACTCAGATTGGCGCATAAGCGCAATTGTATCGACAATAGGAAGGTCAACACCTACAGTCAAAACCCCCACATTAACCACATACTTTATTTTACCCCGCGATACCTTATCCAATATCGATTTACGGTCTTTTGTCTCCCCCGTAATGATTGCGCTTATTTCGGTAGGCAATGATGCCATGACTTCTTCAGCATGTTTAACCGTGGCTGCAAATATCAAGACTGCATTACGGTTGCGTGTCTGGGAAACAATATCAGCAACGATTGCCGCCGTCTTTCTCCCCATACCAACAAATGCCTTATCGACACTTTCTGGCGTGTAATTGCCCATGCGGTTAAGCTGCAAACCAGATATATCATATCTACTGGCGTTAATTTGACCGATAACTGGCTTCGTAAGATACCCTTGTTCAATCAAATGACGTGCGTCAATGCGATATACGCATTTATGATAAAACGGGTTCAGAGACTGTGAATCGTCGTTTATCCGTCCATCAGGCCACTCCCTGAAAATATAGCCATCCTTCATTCTTATGGGTGTAGCTGTTGTGCCGACAACACGAAGATTAGGGTTACCCTCCTGCATTCCTTCGATAATCTTTTTCAAGGTTGGAGTTATGAGATCGCATTCATCGCAAATCACCATGGCAAAGTTTTTTTGGAACGCCTTGATGTTTGATTTAATGGTCAATGGCGTACCAAAAACCACATGGTGCCGTGTGCTTTTCTTACCAGCGCTTGCACTATACATGCTAGCAGGATAGCCAGTGGCAATAAACTTTGCTCGGTTCTGAATAACCAACTCTGCACTAGGTGCAGTCACCAAAATACGCTTTCCCGTCATTTCGTATATAATACGGGCAATCTCAGCAATTATGACGCTCTTTCCTGCACCTGTAGGTGCTTCCACCATGCATGGCATGATGGAGCTTTTTACGTGTTCAATTACAGCATTAACGGCTTCTTGTTGGTATGGGCGTAGGGAGAAGGTCATTTATCATCTCCGAGAAATCATATTCCAACAATACATAAATGAACTTCCGTTTTCTCGGCATTCACTCCAAACTGAAACATTCCACCATATCGCAAATGATAAAATAGCTAATACTCCTATCACACCCAATACTACTCCACCGTTATCTTTATCCATCTCACCACCCCACACTTAAAAACCGCTCATGAATCTCACGAACAATACGAACGTCATCCGCACAGTATTCTGCAATCTCATCATGCAAGCCTTGTTGCCACATGTAATGAACCTGCTTGCCGGTCGTTGCGCCTTTCCCTTTGATGCCAAGATTACGCGCTAGATTGTCCAGCGAGATAAACTCTTTGCCATTGCCAAACGCTGTCATGGTATCAAATACCTTGTTATCCCAAGGCTTCAAATTGCGCGGCCAAATGTGTTCTGGCGGCAGTTTAATGCCAAGAACCAGGGCGCGTTTTGTGAGGAATGGGATGTCGAAGCCGATTACATTATGGCCGACTAATGTAGATTCCTGCATTTGGTTGAAGAAATCTTGCAGCATAACCTTTTCTGAACCAACATCTCCTATTGCCCATTTCTCATCATTCGCAACAATACAAGCAACATGCCCCTTCCAACCATCTAGCGCCGTCTTTTCCCATGCATCTTGTGCGTTGTCTTCTATGTAAGCCGCAATGGTGTCTGGATTCTTATAATTTGCAGGGATCTTGATTGATTCCTTGGCACGTTCCAATGCGCCTTCGGATTGGTCGGGCAGGGTTTCTATATCGATGTAGGTGTAGGTCATTCCCCATTATCCTCCAACGCCTCTGCAAGTTGATTAAAAAGATGCGCGGATTCACGTAGTTCCTCAGTATTCATACCGAAAATCGGGACAGACGTGCCAACGGAAGACGGTGCGAAATCCAGTGTTACCCTGTTTTTCATATATGTTCCCGTCACTTCAAACCGCCCATACACCCCCGGCACAATCTCCCGGCTCGTTACGGTTCGGATGGGGGAAGGGGAGGGTGCTTCATTCTTCCACTCGGCTATAATATCAAGGCCATGATAACTACTTGAATACCCTTCTCTTGACCAGTTGTGTGTAAATTGACCGAAAAGACTTTTTCCATCAGACCAGTAATAATCTCCTTCCCCACCGCGCACCCGTGAAATAGGCCCAACCTTACGGCCATCACGTGTTTTGTAATATTTACCGGCTTCAATCTTCAACACTTCTTTCTCCACTTCTTCAGCGCTCACCAACAGCGTGAACGGCTTCCATTCATAAGTTCCCATTGCGCCCTCCTTTTAGGGCGACCGAAGTCGCCCTTTTATTTAAACCTCAAAATGGGATTTCATCGTCTAGGTCATGACTAAAGTTAGACGACGCAGCAGGCTGACTCGCCTTCGCCTTAGCCGCCTGCGCCTGTACATCCTCCTTGGTAACTTCCGTTACCGGATCATTCTTGGGCCCGACATAGTAAACCCAGTTACCCTTTGGCTTCTTGGTTTCTGCATCATCCCAAGTATTCAGGCCAATCACCATAGGCTTGTTATTAAGCGCCAGAGCAAGGCTTTCATCTGTAGGCTCAACGCCAGCCTGAGCGAGCTTCCCGCCTGCATTGGCATCAATAGCCGCAAGCATCTTCAATGCCTTGTCCTTCTTAGCCTTGGCCTTCACAGGGTCTTTCTTCATGGGGTCATGTTCAAAGCACCAGACCTTATGAAACACCTTGCGCTTGTTGTAGACTTCCGGCTTGATGATACCCCACTTGATTTCGACGTATCGTTCAGCGCCGTCCTTAACAGTGGCGATCTTCACATTCTCGATAATAGCAAGCACCTTGGTTCCGGCTGGAATTGGAGGGACATCTCCACCGCCTTCAATCACGTAGCTGGTAGTATTAGAAATGGCGCTTTCACCCGTTGATGTATTCCAGAATGACATGTTTAGTTCTCCTTATTAAATGTAATCTTGTAGGGGATTAACACCCATCTGCACAATAATATCGTCCTTTATCCCCAATCTGTTCTTTGAGACAAAAGCAGGGTGCAAAGTAGTTGTTAGGATAATATCACCCGTGGTAATAGCTTTCTTGCGTTCGTCTTCTTCACCACGGAGGATAGTTGCTTGTCGAAGAAACCCAACCACGTCAACATCATCAACATATGACTTCATTGATTCACGATGAAGGCGCAGCGAGTACTTGGAGTATGATTCACTGTCTGGTGGGTCAATCCTCTCAATATCAGCATGGCCAATAAACACAATATGCATACCACGGACAGAGCGCAGGTATTCAGCACCCTTTCGCAGTTTTGCGTGTTGTGCTGCAACCGCTGCACGTCCTGCGCCATAACCACCAAGGGCTGTGTTAATGCCACGTGCTTTTGGGTCCTTGTCAAGAACGTCTTTGATGAACATTCCTTCAAGACCCGTCGAGCTATCAACGATCAAAGTCTTGAAGTCGTGCTCATCTTTGCAGAGTGCTGTTAGCTGTTCCCATAGCTTGGCAGGGCTATCTGTAACCCCCAATGATGCGGCCTTATTAGGTGCATCACGTGGCACTGCTTCACCCTGAGTACGGATCATATAAGGCTTAGGGAATGTAAGCGCTGTTGATGTTTTGCCCGTGCCAGGGGTTCCAAACAGCGTCACAATCAACGCCTGCTCGCCACCGTCATTTGTTGCGTTTTGTAGAATGCTCATTTATTTGCCTTTCTTCAATTTACGTATTGCATTTAGCATCACTCAATTGTATAAGTCAACATAGATTTTCAACAAAAAGGGAAAAATATGAAATACCTCACAGGTCCAGAGCTTCAGGAATATCTGCGTAGCCTACCTTATGGCGGCTTGCATAAAATGGCAAAAGAAACCGGTATGATTTACCAGTCATTAAGCCGTATCAAGGTTGGTAAAACCATCAACCCAACATGGGAAACCATTAAAAAGGTTAGTGAGTATAAGGCGTCGCAGGAGGTAGAGGGATGATAGAAGCCATAATAACCGAGAATCTAATCCTGACGTTTATTGGTATTTGTATGTTGGCGAGGTTGTGATGAGAGTTTATTTGCATGACGGTGAGACAAAAGAAATGACAGTTGATTCTGCCACGGCCGGAATGAAAATTGATAAAGTTGAATTAACATTCAAGGATTTTGAATTACTAAACAGACGAGTTCTTTGTAATGAATGGGCTAAAACTATGGTTACGAGAATGAATCCTTTTGCTAAATAATTAACGCCCCGGTTTTTACGCCGGGGCTTTTTGCATATATGGGTGTGTTTCATACACCTTTTCCTTCACTAGGCATCACCTCCTTTCAGGTCATCTCACATAATACCTTTTCAAAATTTCAAGATTCTTTTTATTGGTATCTTCATCCACACGAAGATCACCTCGCGCAACCATATGAGCCAATGCCTTTTCAACCTCCTCTTTACCGTATTTTGATATATTTGATCTTGCTGCAATCCACGCAAATGTTTGCCCAGGCTTGTTTTTTACTGCCTTGTATATAGATGCTAGAAGTTTGTCCGCCTTAGAAAACGATTTATCCTCAATGGTGATTGCGCTTACTTTTTCCTCAGCATCACGCATAGAAGCGGCCATTGCCCATTTTACATGCTCAACAGTTATCAATCCATCTGGTATGCCAAGAATAAGGGCAATCTTAATAGCCTTCTCGCACACACGTCTGTACAGGCCAGAGAAGGGCTCCAAGCCCATTTCAATCTTGCTCTGGTTATAATCCACAGCCCAATTGATGCACCTTTCAATAAGCGCCTCTGCTTCCGGTTCTATATCAACCAACCGCAACGGCCCTCGACGCTCAATCCTGTCAACTTCCTCAGTGCTGTCGCCACCAGAAAGGGCAAGAATCTTCATTTTCATGCCATATGGCATATCTTCTTTGGTAAACCCTGGGTTTGGATAAGGGTTAATATCTGGCTCTACACACATAACCGTACGGCCAAGGAACCCGCTTTCTGCGTTATCAATGACCATCATACGGGATAGCTGTGTCGGTGTGGTAAACCCAATCAAAGATAAGAATGGCTCAACAAGCCTGTCAGCGGTTTTTAAGCGTTCCTTCAGGCTATCAACCATCTTTTGAGAATGTTCTTTATCTTCGTTCTCCTCCACCTTTTGCGTGAAGTATGCCAGCTTATCGCGCATCATCTTTTGCAGTTCGCGTTTATCATCACCTCCCACAATATGGAAAGATTCCGATTTGGTGTAAACGCTCATGAACGTTTCAATGACACCCTCAAGGTGAGACGCGCCAGAGCGAGAAGCGTTACTAATCTTTGCCAGATGAGCGCCAACTTCATCAATGGTGTATATTGCCGCCTGATGGTGTATCAGATTTTGATACATTTCACGTTCAGACTTAATCTTTCCGTGATTTGCCCCAGACATTCCAGCGAGGATTATGATCTTGTTCACGGCCTCCAGCACCGCATCTTTACCAGTGCCAGACCCGGCCACACAGAATATAGCAAGATTTGCCCTTGTCCGACTGGTATCGTTCGCAGCGTAATTAAGACCAGCAATGTTGCCAATAGCGTACAGAGAGGCCATTGCGGACAGGTTTAAGCGAGGATAACGGCATTGCGTGTTAATCCACCGCGTAACCTCCCCGCAGAATCCTGGTGGCATTGTCAGGTCTATTGTTGAGATATCTACAGGACAGCCCTTGATAGGGTTTTTTACCTCTTTAATATTTTCTTTGGTAACTCCCTGAGTGACAGGATTACCAGTTACAGCCTTCGCGAACCATCCTTGTAGCTCGACCTCCTCGAATGATACTTTCTCAGTCCACCCTCCATCCTGTGCCATTTTGATCAATGTGCCAATGGTTACTGGATTTGATGACTTGCCAAATGAGTGCCATCGGGCGTCAATGGCTTCTGAATTGTATTTAGAACTGCGCTTGCTCCATTCATCCCACAGCGCCACACCGTTGCCGTGAGTGGCGTCATGGATAGCCATCCCAATCTTTACCCAATCGGAATATTCGTCGTAGCAATCAATATGCTCCAGCATATCTGCAATGACGCTATCAGATATATCTATCGTGCCGCCTTCATATTCAATTTTTCTGCGTTCTTCTCTTTTAAGGAAATCAACAAGAGCAGCTGGTGCCTGGTCTATGTCATCCACAGACCCAGAGAGAACATTATAATTGCTCCCAGACTTATGTGGCGATCCTGGTCCTACAACGAAGCCGGTGTGTTTGAAATCAATGCCCTTATAGTCTTTATGCGTCTGGACGGTTTTAACGTCTGCTGGCAATGAAAAATAAAGGTGTTTGGACCCACCACCTGATCCTGTCTCAACGATAAGGCCAGCAGACGCAATATCAGGGAACTTCTCCAATAGTGCTGCATATGAAGCCAGGCCACCGTTCTTAGCGTCCACGTCAATTACCAATAGATTGCTGCACAGAACGCCATACCCTCGCCCCATGCTGTCAACCATCATTGACATGTTTTCTATCTGGTCACCATCCCATTGCGGGGTATTCTGCCAGTTGGAAGCTACAGGATGTTTGCCTATTGCCGTGCATTTTGGATTGCCGCAACCACAATAATTACCATCAATGCTTTCCAACATGAAAACACGATGATTGTTTTCAGCGAAGGCTTGTATATGTGTGTTGGTCATGTTAGATTATCCATGTTCTGGCGTTTTTGCCTTTCTTCGTCGGAACCTACAAGCCGGCTCCGAGCGTCCTCCACCGTTTCGTCGAGCCGGCTTTTTTATGCGATACGCCAGCAGAAATACTCACCGTCTTGTTTTCGCACGGTAAACTTTTTGTTGTTTCGAACAGCATAAGATGATGCACAGCTTCTTACATTGCTGGGATTATCTACCCCCAAACAAAAACAGTCTCCAATCTGCATATCCCTGAATGGGTATTTGGGGGGCCTCCCTGGACCATATTGTTCTGATCCATCAAGGGGTCGCCGACTTATTTCGAAACTCATTTCAACTCTCCATTTTTGTCATATGGGCCTAACATAGTACGAATTAAAATGAAGTCAAATATTTTTCCATTTTGTACAACCAGTCACACTGTTTACAGCCAATGGTTGATCCCAAAGATCCCTATAGATCCCATGCTTTTGGGATCAGGTAAGCTGTTGAAATTATTAAGGAATCTTCAATTATCCCTAGATCCCAAGAAATTCGGTATAAGAGTAATATAGAGACCCTAAATTGAGGATAGGATAAAAGACTATTTATCTTTATATATCATATACTTAGCTATCTTGCTACATTTAATTGTAGCAATTATATGACTTATACCAACTGTTATCCCCTCTCCCCTTATACAAAAAAGCCGGGATCAAGGGATATTCGGGATAATGCTTTAAATTCAATTACTTAGTCGATCCCAAAGTTTGGGATCTATGGGATCTATGATTTTGGGGCATTTTTCGTATCAGGTTGTACTTTTCTTACAATTATGTGTTGACACGGTATGAAAGGTGTGGGATGGTGGGTTATCGAGCAACGAAGTGGAGAAAATTAAATGATGACACCGAGAGTAAGCCAAGCTGATATTTTTGGATTGAGAAAAACGATCGATGGTCTGATGATGGATCTCGATCTTGTGGAGGAAGGAATGGAAATGACAAATCAGGATATGTGGGCCTGCATCATGGCAGGTGTAATGCTGGCTCTGGCTTTTGCAGCGCCGTTCGTAATTCTGGCTGTGGGGTTGGTGTGATGGAGAAGGGCACAGGAGGACCGGCATTCCCCGTCACGTTCGAAGGTGGAAGCAACAACGGCGATGCCCCTTTCTTTCACGAAGGTATGACCCTGCGTGATTATTTTGCGGGGCAGGCTTTGGCTGGAACAGGTAATGTAAATTACCACACAATTAAGGAAATGGCAGAAACTTGCTACAAAATAGCAGACGCAATGTTGGAGGCACGGAAATGATGAAATCAATTATCTTGGCATCTGCCGCACTGTTCGCAGCACCCGCCTCAGCGCAAGCCCTGGAGCCGGTTGAAGCTCTCACCGGAATTATCCGTATGGAGACGGCAAGACAGTATTGTGGGTTGCCTTTACCGGAGGATGCATTGCGGGAATTGGTTGGCGTAGTAGCTCCCTATGTCAAGAAAACGCCACAGGAGTTCACTGAGAGCGTTCGCCGTGCGGCTGGGGAGTTGGGTGCTAATTACGCTAGAAACGGCTCCTTACCCGGTTTCTGTGCGAATGTGGGTAAAATTTATGGGAGGTATGGGAAGTGATTACTGAGTTCGAAGTTTTAATGGGTGTGTCTGGTGTTCTTTTCACAAGTGGTTTTGTTTGTGCATCTGTAGGAAATATGGAGAATGAAAAACCACTAATAACGATTGGACTTTATTTTATTTTGTTTTCAACGATGGCAGCTTTCGCAGCATGGAGGATGGTATGAGCGACTGGATCGAATGGAAATGGACGCCTGAAAAGCCCTATCCTGAGACTTTGGATAAGGCTGTAGTAGTACGATTTCGTGATTGGCCTGAAGAAGACAGTATGACTGTTGGAGACCTTTGGCATCCAGACAATGAATACGATCATTGGTTTCAATCAGGCCATCGTGGCGACATCACCCACTACCGCCTAGCATCGGAGCACAAAGAATGACCTACGACCCTCAAGCAGGTAGAAAGGGATCGAGCCGCAAGCATCTGATCGAGGTGCTTATCAAGGAAATCGAAGCGCACAAAGCCGGAAAGCACAGTGCTGAATGCATGGGAGCTTTGATTACGGCAGTGCGGCGGTATCAGAAGGAGATGGGGAAGTGACAGACGGCACAATATTGCTCATCGTTTTCATGCTGTTTTTGGCATTTGCACTTTGGAGGATAACATGACCCTAGCCCTACTCTGCATTTTCGGACCTTTCATTTGCGTGTGGGCGCTGCAATGACTATTACCTGGACACCTGAACGAATAAAGGCAGCTTCCGAGCTATGGATTTCCGGAAAAGGACCAGCCCATATCTCACGCGAGCTAGGGGTAACGCTTAATTCCTTTAACGGCTTCATGGCGCGCAATAAGGAATTGTTCCCGAAAAGGAAGAAAACAAACGAACTGGCCGTCATGTGCGTTGATCTATGGGACAAAGGAATGTCCATCCGGGTTATCGCCGAGACTCTTGGAAAGACAGAGGGACAGATTGCCGGTGTTGTCAGGCGGAATAAGGAATTATTCAGCAACAAACGGAAATCAATGAAAGCGGAGAAATCAGGCCGCAATCATAAAAACAATCGTCGCACATCCACGAACGCAAATGCAGCGCCTAAAGTTTACCTGAATAACGACATCCCATTGGATGAATACGAAACCAGCCGTTTACCAGGCTTGACGCTCATGGAGAACGATGGATGCATGTATGCGCTTACATTTGAAGGTCCGCATTGTTTCTGTGCCGCAAAGCGTAGCCTTGGATCCAGATATTGTGCGTATCATGTCGAAAAGACAACCGGATATAAGGGCATTGATATTTCATATCGAAAAGGATATGATCGGAACATTAAGGAAGTGGAGGTTGTATGAGCAAGAAAGGCAAGAAAGCTTTACAGCAGATAGTGGACCAGTCAGTCTATGACTTTCAAGCAAGTCAGTCTATGTGGTTCTGTGAATGTGCAATCAACCTTATGGCGTCTACTATGCCTATTCATGAAGTAGCAGAGTATTTGCGTCGTCAGGTAAAGATTTTAGAGGAATATGAGTGAACCCATGGTTATGGGGCGTCCGGTCGAATTCAATCAAGAGATTGCAGATGAGATTTGTGCACGTCTTGCGGACGGTGAAAGCCTTCGCAAGATTTGCCTTGATGAACACATGCCACCTCGTAGGACTGTGTTTGGATGGTTGTTTAATCCTAAGCTTGAACACTTTAAGCACCAATACACGTACGCCAGAGAAATGCAGGCAGAGTCTTTTGCTGATGAAATGAAAGACATTGCTGACGATGCAAGCAATGACTACATGGAGACTGTGGAAAACGAGACTGGCGCAATCATTGGTTACAAGCTGAATGGCGAGCACATCAACCGCTCACGTCTGCGTATTGACACTCGTAAGTGGATTGCTTCTAAGCTTAAACCTAAGAAGTACGGGGACAAGATTGAGGTGGAGAATACAGGCTCTATCAGCCACAAACATTCCATAGGTGAAATGACAGACGAAGAGCTTTCCAAGATCATAAGTGGAGAAAAATGAAAATGGAGATCAAAGAACTGTTAGAAACTCATGATGAGCACATTCTTAATTTATGTGTAAATTGCGAAAAACCTACGCCTCTTGAATTTAATAAGGTAGCCAATCTTTCTTATTGCTTTAGATGTGACACATATTATCAGCCAAAGTCATATGTGCCTAAGGCTCGCGATAAATGACAGACGAAGAGCTTGCGAAGGTTATTGCGGTGGAGAAATAACCTCGTGACCATAACCAAAGCCCAAGCCGCTCAAGAACTACTAAACAGGCGTAAAGCTCGTCGCTCTCTGGTTGACTATGCCCGTTACATTGAGGTCCCGGGCGCTCCTGTTGAAGAACAGGACGAGGGAAGCGACGAAGCGGAATATTTTGCTGAGACGCAGTTAGCTAAACATCACATATTGATACTTGAAGCCGCTCAAAGGTGCATTGAAAAGCCTTACGGACGTCTTATGCTTTTTATGCCACCTGGATCGGCAAAATCCAGTTATGGCAGCGTTGTCGTACCTTCATGGGCCATGGGGCAGAAGCCAGGATTTAAAGTCATCGGCGTGTCTTATGGTTCAGACATGGCTAAGAAGTTCGGCCGTCGAACCCGTTCAATTATCAAACAAAAGAAATATCAGGCTCTTTTTGGCACTGGACTGAGTGGCGATCAAGCGGCTGCTGATGAATGGGCGCTAGACAATGGTTCTGAGTATATGTCAGGCGGTATTCTGTCTGGTATTACGGGCAACAGAGCTGACCTTGTGGTTATCGATGACCCAATCAAGGGCAGGCAAGACGCTGACTCCGAGGTCATCCGCCAGCGCACATGGGATGAATATCAGGAGTCGGTTCTAACCCGCTTAAAGCCTGGTGGGTCTATTATCATCATTCAGACGCGCTGGCATGAGGATGATCTATCAGGGCGTATCCTTCCAGATAACTACGCCGGTGAATCCGGCATGATCATGGGCAAGGATGGCTTTGAATGGGAAGTCATCTGCCTTGCTGCTGAGTGTGAACGTGCTGACGATCCTCTAGGGCGCAAGATAGGTCAAATGTTGTGGGAGGAGTGGTTTGACGAAAAGCACTGGCAGGTGCATCGAAAGAACCCGCGCACATGGTCAGCATTGTTCCAGCAGAGACCCGCACCAGATAGCGGCGATTACTTCAAGAAAGAATGGATCAAACTTGTCTCGGCCTCACAAGTCCCGCCTCTTAATACCATGTCTATCTACGGTGCGTCTGACTATGCTGTAACCAATAACGGCGGGGATTATACAGTTCATGTTGTCGTTGGCGTTGATAGTGAGGGTCGCGTTTGGCTGCTAGACATATGGCGGCAACAGGCTTCATCTGACAGGTGGGTAGATTCGTTCTGCGATCTGGTGCGCAAGTGGAAGCCTATTGGCTGGGCTGAGGAAACAGGGCAGATTAAATCAGGCGTTGGGCCTTTTCTTGTGAAGCGTATGATTGAAACCGGCTCTTATGTGGCGCGGGAGCAGTTCCCAACACGCGGCGGTGACAAGTCTGTACGTGCACAGTCTATCCGTGGACGTATTGCCTTGTCTGGGCTGTATGTGAGGGACGACTTGCCGGGCCTGGACGCGCTTATGTCTGAAATGATGAGTTTCCCTGTTGGTGTTCATGACGATCAGGTGGACGCTCTAGGATTGGTTGGCCAGCTTATGGATCGTATGACGCCAGGCAAGCCACAGAAGAAGCCTGAGCGCATGGATTATAGCGCTGTTTATGCATCTCCTTTGCCGGGGCAACGTAAAAGGGGTTGACGCTATTACAATTATGTGATTATTTAAGGGCATAGAAGTGGAGAGATAAAATGGAACTGGTAATAATTTTAATTCATGCAATGCTCGCATCATTGGCAATGCTTTTTGGGGCTTATACATTAGGCGTAGGATTTGAAGGGGTTGGCGTCGTATGCGGCCTTGTAGGAGGCATATTGGGGTCAATTTTTGCTATTTGGGCATACGATCTTTAGTGGAGAAACAATCATGACGAAAGAACACACGCCTACGCCTTGGGTGTTAGATGAAATAGGGGATATATTTAGTGGGAAAATATGCGTCGCTGTTATTTTAGAAGACGATGATGATTTTACTAATGGGAACCACATCGTCAAGTGCGTGAACATGCATGATGAGTTGGTTGAGGCTTTGAAAAAATGCGGCATGCTGCTGGAACATGGCGGGTTTGATCTTGAGTTTATTGACAGCGCCCTCGAGAAAGCAGGTGGAGAATCGCTATGAACGACCACATCGAACGCACAAAGCGCATGATTGAAGTGATGCAGGCTTATGTTGATGGGGATAAGGTGGAAAGCTGCACCGGGGATGAGTGGTGGGTTAATGAACATCCTGTTTGGAATTGGCCATCGGTAGACTACCGCATAGCCAAAACACCAGACACAATCGACTGGGATCATGTTGCGGATGGGTATAAATATATGAAACGTGATGAGAACGGATGTGCTTATCTTTATGCTGAGCATCCAGATGCCTACATCAAGGTCATACGACCAGAATCAGCCAATGGTTTCTCGTCCTACCGCCGGGGCACATACGACTGGAAAGACAGTCTTGTAATTAGGCCGGGTTGTGAGTAATCTAACGGGGATAGCCCAGCCAGCGGTGGCGTTTTAACACTGGCAGCAAGTATGCAATAGTGCAGGAGCTTGCATAACGTAGACTTAACATATCGGGTTTACGCTGAATCTAATCGGTATGTCTGGGGTTTTGTCTCTACCCTTATCAAATAGCAAAAGGAGACAGAGGCTTCACTTAGTGAGGCCTTTTCTTTTGCACTCCTGCATGTTACATTGCATCAACATTTGCAAATGAGGCCTTTTCAGTGGACGAAGAAGAAATCCAGCCATCTGATACACTTGAATTAAAAGACGAGCCAAAGTCTTCAAGCGTTGTTCTGTCGGTATTGCAGAACGCTAAGGATAAGTTTCGCGAATGGCAGAATATTTGCGACCGTATTGACACGGTTTACAGCAAATATCAGGGTGACAATCGTCCATACGGCGAGAATTGGACAGACGGTGAGCTTGACCTATTCTGGGCCTCTTATGAAATTCTAAAGCCTGCTGTTTATGCGCACCCCCCAAAGCCTGTAGTATCTACACAGTTTAAAGACCGAGATCCAGTCAAGTCAAAGACGGCTGAGCTATTAGAGCGTGTATCTGTGTCTAATTTTGACCGCTCTAACATCGATGATGTTATGTGCGAAGTGCGCGATGACCTGATTTTCACCAATCGCGGCGTTATGTGGCTCACGTATGAATCAGAAAAGGGCGAGCAGCGTGTTTGTATAGAGCACCTTGATCGCATGGATTTCCTGCATGAGCCTGCCCGTAAATGGTCTGAGGTTGGTTGGGTAGCTCGTCGCGCTTGGATGACACGTAAGGAGTTGCGCAAGCGTTTCTATAAGGCGTCAGGCGACGTTTACAAAGACGTGAAACTCTCCAAAAAGCGTGAAGACGAAGAACGCGGAAATGATGACAAGTCATTGAAGGGCAGCGTTTGGGAAGTCTGGCACCGTGCCGATAACAAGGTATATTGGGTTTCTGAGGGTGTCGATCGTCTTTTGGATGAAGGCGAGCCACACCTGAAGCTGAATGATTTCTTCCCTTGCCCTCGTCCGGCCTATGGCACATTGGCTCGCCGTTCGTTGATCCCTGTTCCAGACTATGAGCGTTATAGCGTTCATTTTGACAAGATTAACACGCTGACAGCGCGTATCTACTTGCTCCTGGAGAAGGTTAAGCTTAAGGGCATTGTGGCCGGTAGCGGTGATATTAGAGACGCCGTAAGCGAGCTTATCCAGAGCGAGGATGACGAAACTGTAATCTTTGTTCCGTCGATCAGTAGTGATGTGACCAATATGGTCTCTTGGATGCCGCTTGCGGAAGTAGCAACGGCTATCACTGGTCTTATCGATGCACGTGCAAAGCTAATCGATGACTTCTATCAGTTGTCTGGCATTAGCGATATCATGCGTGGGGCTACTGAGGCTGATGAAACATTGGGTGCTCAGCAGCTTAAAGGCCAGTATGGTTCCGTTCGTGTTCGTCAGAAGATTGATGAGCTACAGCGCATTGCTGCTGACACTGTTCGTATTTCAGCCGAGATTATTGCAGAGCATTTCTCAAAGGATACTCTCCTTGAAATGTCGCAGATGAAAATCTCGACTAAAGCGCAAATCGAAAAGCAAATTAAGGGCATTGAAGACGCTGCTGAGAAGGAGCTTGAAAACCTTAAGAAGCAGACAGAGAAGTTTGTCCAGGAAAATCAGATTCCTCCAGAGCAACAGCCTCAGATTGAAGAACAGTTCAAAAAGACCCAACAGGCCATTTTGCAGAAATATGCGCCTATGCTGCAAGAGGCTAATTCAGAGATTCCTATTGAGGATATACTTGACCTGTTGCGCAATGATAAATCGCGCGGTTTTGCGTTTGAGATTGCTTCGGACAGCACTATTCTGACTGACGAAATTCAGGAAAAGGCCAGCCGCAACGAGTTCTTGACCACATTCTCTGGGGCTTCTCAGGCGCTGCAAGGATTGGCTCAAATGGGGCCTGCCGGTTCCGCTCTTGCTGGCGGTATGCTTAACTTTGTTCTTGGCCCTTATCGTATTGGCCGTGAGCTTGACGGTCTTATCGATAATTTCATTGACGAAGCTTCTAACTATCAACCACCACAAGAAGGTGGAGAACAACAGGCTCTTATTGAGGCGCAGAATAAGCTTGCTGAAGCTGAGATGGCTAAGGCGCAAGCGCAGACAATGAAGGTACAGTCCGACGCTCAGCTTAAGCAGGCTGAACTGCAAGGTAAAATGCAGGAAATGCAGCTTAAGTACGAAAAAGACATGTCTGATGCGCAGATTGAACAAGGCAAGTTGCAGCTTCAGCTATCCAAACAGGAGCAGGAGTTTGCGGCTAAGATGGCCGATATGGAAGCCAAAACAAATCTTATGCAGGCTCAGACCGCAGAGATTCTTGCCAAGATTGGTCTAGACGTTCGCAAGCAAGACCTTGAGGAGTATAAAGAAGCACGTGCGACTGAGCAACAGCAGGTGGATACGGCGCTTAGAGTTGAATCGGAAAGCCGCGCTAATCGTTCACAGGAATTTAATGAAACTCAAGCTTTGACACAAAGAGAGGTGGAGTGATGCCAGGCTTTCCCGTTGTAATTTCTGATAACGGAGCACCTTTTGTAGCTGTTGAAAGTGGAGCACCAGTAGCCACGGTTGCAACTAATGGACTTGGTATTCCGATTAGTGTAGTATCCAGCAATGCGCCGCCTTTGATTATTGAGGGCTATACACCACCTGAACCTGACGAGGAATAGTAATGGCACAGACACCAGTAGATCGACTAGTAGAACTTTCAATGGTTCCAGAACTTGCTAAAGAAGTTCGTAGCCAGATTGATGCGGCGACCTCTTCATTTACGCCGGGAGCAGCAGTTGCGGATGCTACAGATGAAGCATCGGCAGTTACTCAACTAAATGCTTTGCTTGCATCATTGCGCGCAGCAGGGATTATTGAAACGTAATGAAATCAATCTCTGAATTGGTAGCAGAACATAGGGCAAGGATGGGGACTAGTTCCCTGCCTAAGCCCTATTTCCGACAGGACTCTATTGAGCCCTGCATGGGAATGGATGGAAAGATGCATGACACATTGTCAGGCTATCGCAAGACTCTTCTCCCTTCTGGAAACCCAAAGGGCGAGCGTTATGTCGAGCTTGGCAATGAAAGCCTTCCTGACTTTAAGGCGCCTGAATTTGACCGCAAAAAGCGCCGTGAAGACATCAAGCGCGCTATTATTGAAATTTAACCCTATGACCTTCTCAGACGAGGTATAAAATGACCGACGAAGCAATTCAATCATCAGCGCCCGTAACGGAACACGTTTCAACCACGCTTGAATCAGATGTAACGCCTAAAACATCTGGCGGTGGTAAAATCGCTCCCCCTCCTGTTGAAGAAGCCAAGCCGGAAGTTCCTGCAAAGGCTGAATCTGTACGGGATTCACTGAAGGCGGAGCTTGACAAGGCCAAAGAGCCTGAAAATGTTGAAAAGCCTGTTAAGGCAGAAAAGCTGGAGGAAGAACCCAAGCCTGTCGCTAAGACAGAGGCAAAGAGCGCCACTCCTGAAAAGGAAGTTGACGCAAGCGAGCAGGTTAAGGATCAGCAGACCGAACGGAAGTCTGAGGTCCGTGACCGTCCTGAGCCTCCTGCTCGCTTTCTTCCACGTGCTAAGGAGCTTTGGCGCAACACGCCTAATGAAGTGCAGTCGGAAGTTTCTCGCCTTGTACGTGAACATGAGGCTGAGGTGCAGCAGTACCGTGAATCTCATCAGTTCCGTGAAGAGCTTAAGGAATACGAAGAGCTTGGTAAACAGCATGGCGTTAGCGTTAAACAAGCGCTTGATAACTATGTGGGGATCGAGCGAAAGTTTGCAGAGTCCCCACCTGAAGGCTTCCGCCAGCTTCTTAGCAATATGAATATGCATCCCCAGCAGGCTATTTCTCATATTTTGCGCGCTTTCAATGTGCAACCATCGGCATTGGCCGATCATATCGTTGAAAATCCCAGTGCTTACGTGTCGCATGCGCCACAGGTTCAGCCGCAGCAACAGCCGCAAATTAATCCAGAGGTTGATACGCTCAAACAGCAGATTACTGCCATGCAGGCGCAAATGGCCCACCAGCAGTATATTGAACCTTTCATTAAAGACCATCCACGTTACCATGAACTAGAACAGGATATTGCTTTCTTTCTACAATCTGGTAAAATCCCAGCTAATCTTAGTCCTGCTGAGAAGCTTGAAGCAGCATATGACATGGCTGAAAGGATTAATCCTTCTTCAAATGTCTCATCATTCTCACCAAAGCAGGCTAGTTCTGAAAGCCGTGTTGACGAAGACTTCAACGGCAGCAAATCAATCAAATCTTCTCCGGGCAATGTACTAGAGGTCAAAGAACCGGATAAGAAAATGTCAATGCGTGAACTTCTGGAAGACGAGTTGAAGCGTCTGAAGAAGGCTTAAGGAGCTAAAATGGCTATCGTTCAGGATAGAAATTATCGCCAGCTTCTCACCGCAGCCGTAGCACGGCGCTCGCGTGAGGTGCAGGACATTGTTTATAACTCAACCCCTCTTACTCGTATTCTGCGGGATCAGGGCCGTATTCGCGTAAAGCGCGCTGGCGGGCCAGAGCTTCGCATTCCGGTACAGTTCGACAAGTTGCAGGCCCAGTGGTTCACTGGCTATGATAAGATCGAAATTACCCCGAAAGAACTTCTGAACTCTGCCGTATTCAATTGGTCTCGTGTTGTCAGCATGTTCTCGCTGACCGGCACCGAACTGATGTACACTCGCGGCGAGGAAGAAGTTATCGACCTTATGGAAACCTACCTTGATGCGGCTGAAAAGTCGGTTAAGGAAGAGTTCGAAGTCGCTCTTATCGGTGACGGTACGGGTGCCGGTGGCCGTGAGCTTATCGGTCTTGGCGGCGCTATTCCAGTCATTCCAAACACTGGCGTATACGGCGGCATTGACCGTGCAACCGTTCCAAACTGGCGTACCTCGACGTTCAACATTCCTAACGGCGATGTTTCCGGCTTTACGACTTGGGACAGCACGACCGCACGTCCTATTATTGAGCGCATTGCTCTTAATCGTTCGCGTAATGGCCGCTATGCTGATCTTCTCATTGCGGATTCCCTTTCGTATCAGGCTATCTCTGCATCGTTCGTTGCTCATCAGCGCATCGTTTCGGAGCGTCTTGGCCGTCTGGGCTTTGCGGGTCTCACCTACATGACGCCTGCTGGTCCGGTTGATATCGTTGCAGCTGGTGGCATTGGTACGGTTATGCCTGCTAACACCATCTTCGGCATTGATACTCAGGGTCTTGCAATCTACGAGTTCCCAGATCAGGCGTTCGTTCCGTTCCACCCAGGTGACGGTATGCGTCCTATCAACCAGGATGCGGTTGCTCAGGGCATTGTATGGTCTGGCCAGCTTGTTCTTGAGAACCCGCTGTTCTCGTACCGCATTATCACGGCATAAGGAGAAAAAGATATGGCTAATTCCGTACCTTTCCGCACTACCCCGCAGCTAGGCCCACAGCTTGATGATGTGTTTGTTGGTTTGCCATATTGGGATCTGACAGGCATTCAGGGGGCAGGTGGCGCTACTGTTTCCGGTATTACCTCGCCTTCTTATAAGCTTGGCAATCGTGAAACTGGCGATGACGGTTACGACTACATCTGGGTTCAGAACGGCACAACTGCGCTTACCGCAAGTGCACGTGTTAATGTGGACGCTGATTTTGTAACCACTGCTAACGCTTCTGGCGTTTTGCAGGCCCCTGATGTAGCAGTTCCTGCCGGTGCATATTTCCACGCTCGCGTGTTTGCACTCTAATTAATACGGGGAGGCTTAACGGCCTCCCTTTTACCCCTTCTCAGACAAGGAACGATAAATGACTAAAGTAGTTGAAATTGACATGCGCGACCTTAACGTAACGCCTTTCTTTAAGGTGATTGAGGTCGAAAATATCCCCAAGTCGGAAACGGCTGGACATGCTGTTATGGAAATGCGTGAAGTCGTTGAGGTCCGCTTTGCAGGATCAAATAATTACGCTCCTGTATTCCCGGCTAATCAGACGTGGAAACGCGAAGGCAACAAATCTATTACCTATGCCGAACGGTGGGCAGAACAGTACCGCACGTTCAAAGAAGGCAACCCGCAGCACGCAATGGGTACCCCATTGGAAATGCTGCGGCCTTATGGTGTAACTGAAGAACAGCTTTCCATCTGCCGTGTGCATCGTGTTTACAGTATTGAGGCTCTTAATACCCTTGAAGGTGACAAGCTTAAGTCGCTTGGCATGATGGGTAACTCGCTTAAAGAATTGGCGCGGAAATATATCTCTGATCATTCTGCTTCTGATAAAGCTCTTAATGAGATCGAGGCTCTTAAGAAGCGCATTGCAGAGCTTGAATCGGCAGGAACAGCATCAACTGTTATTCCTGAAGTTGAAGAAGAGCTTTACGAAGCAATGACAGAAGATGAATTGCGTGATATGATTGAATCAAAGACCGGTAAAAGACCAGACGGTCGCTCTAGTCATGCGTCTTTGGTGAATATGGCAAAAGGAATGTAAATGTCAATTTTGTCAGCGATGCAATCCGCGACTATTAGATTGGTGGGCCAAAAGCCCGCCGTCTTTTTTACTTCATCAGACCAGCTTGAGCTAGAAATTGTTGATCTGGTCAATGAAGTGGCTAGGGATATTTGCAGATACGCAGATTGGCAGGCTCTGACTAAAGTTTATAACGTACCAACTGATGGCGTTACTGAAATATTCGATCTTCCTGATGATTATGATCGTCAGCTTTTGGTGACGGATATTCAGGACTTGAATAATTGGGTTTGGGGGTATGAGCACATTGAAAATATCAATGACTTCCTATACCGCCGCGCGCGTAATTTTGAATTAACTCCTGGTGCGTGGACTATCTACCAAAATCAGATTCATTTCTTTCCGCCTCCTAATGCTCAGAATAGCGCTACTTATCCCTACATTTCCAATAATTACGCCCTTGATTCTAATAATGCAGGAAAGCCGGAGTTCACTGCCGATACAGACGATTTCATCATCAAGGGTGGTAATGACCTCCTCACCCTTGGCCTTATATGGCGTTGGCGCGAGAATAAGAAGTTAGACTATACAGGCGACCAAGAACAATTTACAATGGCCCTTGATCAGCTTGCGGCTAAGGATAAGGGTACGAACGTTTACCGTGCGCGTTCCAGAAGCCGGCGTCTTAATACACATTTGGCATGGCCTTTTGAATTGGGGTAATTGATGTACCAGCGCCCTATCCTCGCGCAGAAGAAACCGGCGCAACGTAAGTCAGACCTTAAAAAGTTCCCTGCACCTACAGGTGGGTGGATTAGCAACCGCAATCTGTCTACTCCTATGGAGAGTGGCGGGCCACAAGGTGCTGCTGTACTTGATAACTTTTTCCCAACATCTACCACTGCCATTCTTCGCCGCGGCAAAGAACTTTATGCCACGCTAGGTCAGGGTGACGAAGGTGTAACGTCACTGTTTACATACGTTAACGGCTTGAATCGTAAATTGTTCGCCTCTACAGCAAATACCATTTACGATATAACCAATATCCTCGTTCCTTATAATTACCGACTGGTGACAGAGAATGGCGATTATCTGGTCACTGAAAACGGTGATTACTTTGGTCAATCGTCTACCGAAGATATGGAAGCCTTTGAGGGAGCATTAGGCGGTAATTGGATTACTGTACAGTTTGCAACGACTGGCGGGATATACCTTATTGGCGTTAACGGGGCGTCTACAGGCTTCATCTATGATGGCAATGCATTTTATCCTTATTCCCCAGGTGGCGCGTGGGCCTTGTCTTACGACAACATAACGCAAGATTTTGTTGTCGGTGAGGTTATCACAGGAGGAACTTCCGGCGCGACTGGTACGGTTTATGAAGTTCTTCCGGGTGGTGGTCTTGTTCTTATAGATGTTACTGGAACATTTGAGGACAATGAGTTTCTAAACGGCAGCGAGGGTGGAGATGCCCAAGCCGCTAGTGCTTCTAGTAATATTGTACCCGGCATCACATTCCCTGATACCCTAACAACCGCTGACATGTCTTACGTCTGGGCATTTAAAAACCGTCTTTGGTTCGCCCAGAAGGAATCCTTAAACATATGGTATATGGATGCCCCGGACGCTGTAGGTGGTGATCCTGTTGTTTACCCTATGGGCGGCATATTAGCCCTTGGCGGGTCCGTCCTGTGGGGCGACTCATGGTCTATGGGAACAGGTGCTGCTGGCGGTTTGTCTGACCAGATGGTTGTAACATCCACGGAGGGTGAAGTTGCAGTATTTCAAGGAAGTTACCCAGAAGCTACAGGCGACTGGTCGCATGTTGGCACATACAGAATTGGCAGGCCCCTTGGCAATCGCGCTCATTTCAGAGGCGGCGGTGATATTGCTGTTGCTACTAGTGTTGGCCTTATTCCTCTTTCCAAGGCTATCAGTCTTGATGTGACGGCTCTTTCTCCTGCCGCCGTTTCGTACAACATTCAAGACGCATGGCAGCAGGCCGTTGACGGTCGCGGCCTTGAGGATTGGTCTTGTATGCTTTGGCCTGAACGTAAGATGGCAATCATATCTCCGCCTATTACAATCGGTGATTATGATCCAGTTTTGTTTATTTCCAATTCTGAAACAGGTGCATGGTGCCGTTATACCAATTGGGACGCTCGCGCTATGTGCGTATTCCAGGGAGAGATGTATTTTGGTGGCCCTAACGGTGAAGTGTTCAAAGCTAATGTAACAGGCATGGACAACGGGTCTGTTTACACTGGTGTTTACATCCCACTGTTTGATGATCTTGGGTCGCCAGCCAATCTTAAAATCCCTAAGATGGGCCGTGGCGTAGCAAGGGCAAAGGCTAATTTGTCTTACGGCCTTCGCTTCAAGGCTGATTTTGATATTGACCCTGGCTCTGCTCCAACAGCATCTAGCGCTGACGGTTCCAACGCATGGGGAACCGGTGTATGGGGTCAATCCGTATGGGGTGGAACCAATCCTAATGTTTTCAATGCGCAGTGGAAATCATTAGGAGGAACGGGTTACTACGTTTCTGCCTGCTATCAGGTAACTTCAGGAAGTTCTGTTCCTCTTGATGTTGAGATTGTCCATTTGGAAATCAGCTTAACAATGGGTGAGATTGTAACTTGATCCACACCATGTACTACAGCAAGACAATGAACCCTTCCGCGAATGAAGCGGTTGGGTTTTTCGTATGCAGAGAAGCCGATATAACAATAAAAGACTTTTGCAGCATGGGTGTATTCGAGGACGGTGATTTAATCGCTGGAACTCTTTACCATAATTACCACCCTGAATACGGTGTTATTGAACTATCATCTGCATCCGTTAGCAAAAGGTGGCTGACAAGGGCCGTGATTAATGCTATGTTCTTCCTGCCATTCACTCGTCTAGGCTGTCAATTAGTTGTATTGAGAGTTTCTGAAAGAAATAAAACGATGATTGGTATTGCAAGAAAATTCGGATTTAGTGAAACTTACATTCCTCGTCTTCGCGGCAGGGATGAAGGCGAATTTATTTTTTCTTTGACTGACGACGAGTGGAGCAAGTCGCCTTATAACAAGGGAGTTTCTGAATAATGGGCAAGAGCGCTCCTAAAGCCCCTGATCCAGCGCAAACAGCCGCAGCGCAAGGCGCGTGGAACTCTTTCACGGCCCAGCAGCAGCAGCAAATGAACATGGTAAACCAGAATACCCCATGGGGTAGTTTGGATTATCAGCAGACTGGTACGACATGGATTACAGACCCGAACGGTAAGCGCGTTGAGGTTCCTACCTATACGGCTAACACCACGCTCTCTCCTGAGCAGCAGGCTATCTTTGACGCATCTCAGTCTGCGCAGGGTAATCTTGCGAATATCGCAAAAGACCAATCCGCATGGCTTGGTGATTATCTTAGTTCTCCATTTGAGTTCAACAATCAATCTGCTGAGAATTGGGCTTATGATCTTGCTTCGCAGCGCATTTTGCCACAGCAGGAGCAAAATCGTAAGGACCTTGAAAACCGTCTTATCAACTCAGGTATTCGTCCGGGGACGGCTGCTTATAACACTGAAATGGCGCGTCTTACGAATGCCAATACTGACCAGCTTAACCAGTTAGCTCTTACCGGTCGCAGTCAGGCTTTCCAAGAGCAGCTTGCGCAACGTAACCAGCCTTTGAATGAAATCATCGGGCTTATGTCTGGTACTCAGGTTCAGTCACCCAATAGCACATTCGCGCAAACTCCCCAGTCGCAGGTGGCGGGTGTCGACTATACAGGACTGGTGAACCAAAAATATCAGGCCGATATGAGCAGGTACAACAGCCAGATGGGTGCTCTTGGTGGCCTGTTTGGCGCTGGGTTGAGCCTGTTCTCCGACCGTCGCTTGAAAGAAGACATTGAGCGCATTGGCAAGACTGATTCAGGTGTTCCTGTTTATAAGTTCAAATACATTGGCTCGCCGGTTACGCACATTGGGTATATGGCTCAGGACTTGCTGGAATTGCAGCCTGAAGCAGTCCATAAGGATGCAGACGGATATTACCGCGTTGATTATAGCAAGGTGAAGTGATGCTGTTTAATTTTGGATTCAGACCCCAAGGGCAAATGCCATTTATGCAAAACCAGCAGATTAATACGTTCGCTGCAAATAATCTCAGCGGTTATAATAATCTTGGTAATAGAATGTCAAATAATCCAAATGCTTATCAGCAAATTCCTATGGCTCCAACTTCTGGAGCATTGGTTGATAGCGGTTTAGTAAACAACCAAAGCTTCATGAATAATATATCACCATTTGCATCCGCTAACCCATCTAGTGCCATGATGGCAAATATGGGATTTAATCAGGGGAATCAGTACACTCTAACACCGCAACAGCAGCAAACCCCCATTGCGCAGAATATGATGCAATCAAATATCCCAGACGCCAAAAAACAAGCAATAGGCAGTATAATGTCCGGTGGGTTAAGAGGCGGTAATCGTTAATGGCTAACCTTCAAGAAATCATCCCTGCCATTTTCACCGGGCCAAACGGTGAGCGCCTTACGCCTGAACAAATTGCACAGCGTCAGCAGATCGCACAGTCGTTGATTGGGCGTGCCACAGATACCAGTCCTGATGCAGGTGGGTGGGCTTCTGTATTGACGAAGGGTCTGCTAGGGTTCCAGTCTGGCCGTGATCGTCGCGCAGCAGACAATGCTATTACTGCCAACGCAGCGGCGGAACAGTCGCTTATCAGTGATATGCTGGGTAGTCTTGGTGGCGGCGCTGGGTTCCCTTCTGCTGTGGCTGCTGGGGCTTCTCCTACATCTGTCGCAGCTGTTGGTGAGCCTGTTGCTATCCCTTCTGCCCCTGAGATTCGCCAAGGGTTGATTGACCGTGGTCTCCAGCCGCACATTGCAGACGCTTTCATTCTTAATTTTCAGGATGAGAGCGGCCTGAACCCAGGCATCAATGAGAAAAACCCAATTGTTCCTGGTAGCCGAGGCGGTTATGGTCTTTACCAGCTTACAGGTCCGCGCCGTCGTGAGTATGAAGCGTTCGCAGCGCAGCGTGGCGTCAACCCTGCTGATGTGAATGCGCAGCTTGATTTTCTTATGAACGAACTTCAAGGCTCCGAGGCTGGCGCTGCAAAATCAATCCTGTCTGCCCCAGATACAGCTACAGCAGCACAAGCCATTGTTAATAACTTCCTGCGTCCTGCTCCAGAGCATCGTCAGGCTCGCGCCGCTAAATATGCACGTGTAGCTACTACTCCGCAGGAAGCTATTGAGAAAGTTTCTCCTAAAGGTGGCGCAACCATCGCAGCAGGGCAATACACGCCGCAATACGACCCACTGGCTATTCCAGCTAATGGTGCAGCAGCCACTTTCGGTGGCCCGCAACTAGTTTATGACGACCAAGGGATGCGATTTGTTAACGAAGGTGAAGATAGGGTTTCTTCCCTTCCTTCCTCACAAGTTGCTCCATATGACTTCGCGTCTGATCCTAGTCTTTCGGTTGCTTCAGCACTGGTTAACCCCACCACCAGAAAGGGCAGCCGACTTTCTCCGGCAGGTAGCTTCAATGACCGATGGAACGCAGGCGCTGCAACGGCTCCTATTGTGCCGGAACAGGCGATCCCTGCATCTGCTAATATCGTTCCAGAATTGACTCCTATGGCCGCGACGGAGGCTACTTCTAGTGCTGATCCTCGCCTGTTGGCGCTGAACGATCAAATGCTAGGCGGGGCTTTGTCGCCTTCTGGAGCGTCTTCGGTAGCACAGTCCCTTTCCGGGGCCTTCCCTTCTGCACCTAGTGCAGATCGCGCGCCTGTTACGTCTCAACCATTCAAGATGCCTGCACAATCACAATCTGGCGGTATTAACCCTGCGATTATTCAGGCTCTTTCCAGCCCTTATGTTTCAAATCAAGGCAGGCAGATTGCCGGTATGCTTTTGGGGCAGCAGTTGCAGCAGCAGCAAGCAGCACAAGAACAACAGCGTTTGATGGCGCAACGTCAGGCCACAGCGCAGACATTGGGTATTAATCCCGCCCTTGCTGGCGATGCTGATGCTTGGAAAGCTGCTATTGAACAGGCCACACGCAATCGTAATACAGTTACGGTTGGCAATACCGTTTATGATGCCAATACCGGTCAGCCAATTATTCAGGGCGCACAAGAGCGCTTCACAACTATTACAGGGCCGCAGGCCCAGCAGTTGGGGCTTGATCCAAATAAGGCTTACAACGTAGGCCCAGATGGAAAGATAACTCCTATTGCAGAAAGTGGCGTTACCGTTAACGTTGGCGGCGGCGAGAAGTTTGATGAAAAACTAGCTGAACTAGATGCAAAAGCTATTGGAGACGTTGACACAGCAGGAAGGCAAGCCATACGAAATCTTGGTCGTATAAATCAGCTTGACGAACTATTGAAAGCTTCGCCTAGTGGTATAGATGCGGCAATACGTCAAAGAGCAGGTGAATGGGGTATTAAAACAGAAGGTCTTGATACTTTGCAGGCTGCACAGGCGGCTATTAATTCTCTGGTCCCAGAGCAGCGCCCAGCTGGCTCCGGCCCAATGTCTGATGCTGATCTTGAGTTGTTCAAACAGTCGTTGCCTCGCACCATTAACCAGCCTGGGGGTAATGAACTTATCATTAATACTATGCGAGGCATCGCTCAATATGACGCCAAGGGCGCTGAAATTATTCAACAGCTTCGAGCAAGGCAGATCAGCCGTGAAGATGCGTTCCGTCTTCTCAATGAGCGTAAGAATCCACTAGACGAATTTAAGGCTGCGCAA
>Ga0180215_1000704_pt1 | contig 40172 bp, 43 predicted proteins | sample eDN3rd37CBELigBY_FD_128871 | JGI IMG/M metagenome (GOLD analysis project Ga0180215, IMG submission 128871) | Enriched backyard soil microbial communities from Emeryville, California, USA - eDNA 3rd pass 37_C BE-Lig BY (version 2) (version 2) | ecosystem: Environmental > Terrestrial > Soil >...
CGATCGTATAGGTAGGCGGATGCTGAAGAAGGAGCAGCGTCTCTGGACGCTCCTCCCCGTCAATTTCCTTCACATATTGCTTCTGCAGCTCCCACGCTTCGGCGTAGTCAATCATCGGAATATACCGGGCATCCAGCGGAATCAAGCCTTCCGCTTTATTCGTCTCAGCCATGCCCACTACCCCATTTCTAATACAATTGTGTATCGAGCGAATAGCTCTCCAGATTGTCCTTCACCCGCTGCATAAACCGTCCGCAAATGACGCCGTCCAATATGCGGTGGTCAAGCGACAGACAAAGATTAGCCATAGAACGTACCGCAATCATGTCGTTGATGACGACCGGACGCTTAACGATCGATTCGAACGTGATGATTGCCGCCTGCGGATAGTTGATGATCGGCTTCGTCACGATAGAACCGAACGAGCCCGTATTGTTCACCGTAAACGTGCCGCCGGTCATATCGGCCAGCGTCAGCTTTCCTTCGCGGCCGCGCCGCGCCAAATCGTCGATTTCGCGCGCCAATCCGGCGATCGTTTTATGATCGGCATTTTTGATAACGGGCGTAGCGACGGATTCCTCCGTGCCGACCGCAAGCGATATATTGATATCGCGTTTTACAATAATTTTGTCTACAGCCCACATCGAGTTCATCATCGGAAAATCTTTGATCGCGTTGACGACAGCTTTCAAAACGAAGGCCAGATACGTTAAATTAATGCCCTCGCGCTTCATAAATTCATCCTTCACCTTGTTGCGAAGCACAACAAGATTCGTTACGTCAACCTCGATCATCATCCAGCCTTGCGGAATTTCCGTAGCGCTTTGACTCATATTGCGGGCAATCGTATTGCGAACCGGGGAAACATCAATAAAGTATTCGCCGCGTCCCGGAATCGGCGAGCCTTGCGTCTCGATTGTCGGGATCGCCGGCTCATTCGACAGATGCAAGCCTGTCGACCGAACCTGCTGCGGGCTTTGCGTCCCAGGCGCCGCAATCGGCGCATTAGCGCTTCTCGTGCCTTTTCCGGCGACGTAAGCAAGAACATCCTTGCGCGTAATGCGTCCGCCTAAGCCTGTTCCGGCTATGCCGGACAAATCAACGCCATGCTCCGCGGCAAGCTGTTGAACTGCCGGCGAATATCGGTTGCGCATCGAATGGCCGAGCTCGCTTGAGGATGCAGCCTGGCTGCTCTCCTCGGTTGCAGAAGGCGCTGCCGCTTCCGACTCGCCCTGAGGCGCCGAATCGGCTTCAACGAGACATACCGGCGTGCCTACCGGTACCGTCTCGCCATTGCCGACCAAAATCTTTACGAGCGTTCCCGAGATGGTAGAAGGCAGCTCTGCGCTCACTTTATCTGTAATCAATTCGCATATCGGCTCATAAATTTCAATCCGGTCGCCAGGCTGCTTCAGCCATTTGTCTATCGTTGCCGATACAAGCGATTCCGCTAACTGCGGAATAACAATTTCCACTACCGGTTTCATTACTCAATCATCTCCCATAGACTAGCGATCCGGCGTTTAGTACAGCGCCAAATTGCGCATAGCCTCTTTTACTTTCTCTTTATTCAGCATGAAATTCTTTTCGCCCGGCGGATTGATCGGCATCGCGGGAACATCCGGGCCGCATAGCCTCATTATCGGGGCGTCAAGCTCATACAACAGCTCCTCTGCAATAATGGCGGATACTTCCGCGCCGATGCCGCCCGTTTTATTGTCCTCATGCACAATAAGAACTTTTCCGGTTTTGCGGACGGCTTCCAGTATCGCATTTTTGTCCAAAGGCTGCAGCGTGCGCAAATCAAGCACATGCGCGCTGATGCCTTCCTCAGCGAGCTCCGCCGCAGCCTGCTCAATAAAGTAAAGCGGAAGACTGTAGCCGATTACCGTAATGTCGTCGCCTTCTCGGAGCAAGTTCGCTTCGCCGATCGGGACGGTGTAATCATGCTCCGGAACTTCGCCCTCAATCATCTTGTAGCATTTTTTATTTTCAAAATAGATGACCGGGTCGGGGTCGCGCACCGCCGCCTTCAGCAGCCCCTTGGCATCGTAAGGACGATACGGCGCAACAATTTTTAAGCCGGGCGTTCCAAAAAAGACCGACTCCGGACATTGCGAATGATACAGGCCGCCGAATATGCCGCCTCCGATTGGGGCGCGAATGACGACTGGGCAGTTCCAGTCATTGTTGGAGCGGTAGCGGATTTTGGCCGCCTCGCTAATAATTTGATTCGTTGCCGGGAACATGAAATCGGAATATTGCATTTCCGCGATCGGCTTCATGCCATACATGGCAGCGCCAATCGCAACGCCGGCGATCGCGGATTCGGACAGCGGCGTATCGAGCGCCCTCATCTCGCCGAACTGCTCCAAGAGGCCTTTCGTCGTCGTAAAAACGCCGCCCTTCACGCCAACATCCTCGCCCAATACGAATACATCCTCGTCCTGCTCCATCTCTTCCTTCATGGCAAGACGTATTGCGCTTATATAATCGATAACCGCCATTAGCTCATTCCTCCTTGCTCGGCATCTCCCGCATACACATGGAGAAGCGACGATTCCGGCGTCGGGAATGGCGCTTTGTCGCCGTATTCCGTCGCGTCATCAATCATTTTGCGAATCTTAGCTTCCAGCTCTCCGTTCAGCTCATCGTTCCAAATGCCACAGTCGATTAAATATTGCTTAAACTTCGGAATGCCGTCCTTGGCGCGGTTCTCTTCAACCTCTTCCTTCGTTCGGTAAGCCAGATCGTTATCCGACGTAGAGTGCGGTGACAGCCGGTACATCAGCGCTTCGATCAAGGTCGGGCCTTCGCCCGCCAGCGCCCGCTCGCGGGCTTCCTTCACGACGCGGAACACATCCAGGGCGTCATTGCCGTCAACCTGAACGCCTGGAAAACCATAGCCGAGCGCGCGATCCGCCACTTTGCCGGCCAGCTGCTTGCGGATCGGCACGGAGATCGCGTATTGATTGTTTTCGCACATTAAAATGACAGGCAGCTTATGCACGCCTGCAAAATTGCAGCCCTCATGGAAATCGCCCTGATTGCTGGAGCCTTCTCCGAACGTCACGAAGCTGACGAGCGATTTGTTCTTCATCTTCGCCGCCAGCGCTATGCCTACCGCATGAGGCACCTGTGTCGTAACCGGGCTTGAGCCCGTGACGATACGTAGACGCTTCGAGCCGAAGTGGCCCGGCATTTGGCGCCCGCCGCTGTTCGGATCCTCCGCCTTTGCAAATACGGACAGCATCAGCTCGCGCAGCGTCATCCCGACAGAGAGCACAAAGCCGTAATCCCGGTAGTAGGGAAGAAAATAATCGCTCTCCCGATCCAGTGCGAAAGCGGCGGCAACCTGCGCCACCTCTTGCCCGATGCCGGATACGTGAAAGTTGATTTTACCGGCGCGCTGCAAGAGCAGCACCCGCTCATCGAATCTGCGCGCAGTCAGCATCATCGTATACATTTCGATTGCCTGTTCATTGCTAATGCCTAATTGTATATGCCGAAACGATTGCCCAGTTGACGTTGATGGGGTCATAATTTACGCCTCCTTATAGCTGCTATTAAAACCTGGTACTAAGACTTGATAATATACATTATAACTCCATTTTGGGCAAAAAGAAAAGAAGGCTTCGACTAGAACGATATCGACTTGCCGTCAACTGCAAGCATCGCTTCGCCAAGCGCCTCGGATAGCGTAGGATGCGGATGAATCATGCTGCCTACCTCCCATGGAGTCGCATCGAGCACGCCGGCAAGCGCAGCTTCGGATATAAGCTCTGTCGCATGCGGGCCGATCATATGAACGCCGACGATATCATGGGTGGCGGCGTTTGCCACCACTTTGACAAAGCCGTTCGTATCGCCGAGCACGATCGCTTTGCCGATTGCGGCAAACGGAATCTTGCCTGTCTTCACTTCGATGCCTTTCGCCTTTGCGCTCTTCTCCGTCAAGCCGTATGAAGCGATTTCCGGTCTTCCATATATACAGCGCGGAATGAGATGGGCGGCAATAGCGGCAGGCTTCGCACCGCATATATGCTCAGCCGCAACTAAGCCTTCATGCGCTGCGGCATGAGCTAGCTGCACGCCGCCGATAACGTCGCCGATAGCGTAAATATGCGGCTCGCTCGTCTGTCCGAAGCCATTGACCGCTATGGCGCCGCCTTCCGTTTTCACATCGGTGTTTTCCAGTCCGATCCCCTCAATGTTAGGCTGGCGGCCTACAGATATAAGCAGCTTGTCCGCCATCAGCAACGTTTCGTCACCGGAAGCGGATAATGCCGTAATGGCAGCTTTCCCTTCCTTGACGCCGTAAGTTTCCGTCTTCAAGCCGGCGCCCGCCAGCACCGTAACGCCCCGCTTACGCAGCAGCCTCGTCATTTCAGCCGATACGTCGGCGTCCTCGCTCGGCAAAATGGACGGGCCGGCTTCCACTAGCGTAACCTTTACGCCAAAATCGTTCAAAAGCGATGCCCACTCGACGCCAATGACACCGCCGCCGACGATTATGATCGATTCGGGCAGCTTTTCCATCGCAAGCGCCTCATCGCTCGTTAGTATGTATTCGCCGTCCGGCTCCAATTCAGGCAATGTGCGCGGTCGCGAACCCGTCGCGATAATCAGATTGGCGGATACGACCGATTCCATTTCCCCGTCTGCCAGCTCTACAGCTAAGGAGCCGCTGCGCGGCGAGAAGATGGAAGGGCCGATAACCCGGCCTTTGCCGTTAATGATTTGAATGCCATGCTTCTTCATTAGATTTTGCAGCCCTTTGTGGAGCTGCTCGACCGTCTGCTCCTTGCGCGACGTAACCTTGCCGTAATCAAGCGATACGGCTCCCTCCGCTACCGTAATGCCGTAAGCGTCCGCCTCAAGCAAGGCGGCATATACCTCGGCGCTTCTTAACAGCGATTTGCTCGGTATACAACCTCTATGCAGGCATGTTCCTCCCAGCTTGTCCATTTCGACGATCGCCACCGTCTTGCCCAGCTGCGCTGCGCGAATGGCAGCGGTATATCCGCCGGGGCCTCCTCCTAACACCGCTACATCAACAGTTATTGCCATAACTTCATTCCCTCCAGCCTTTCTTCTTATCTATTATGAACATAATCGTCATCACGATCCTTTACAAAATGAGCATAAGGCGTGCTGCACCGCTTATGCAATATGCCCTTTTCTATTGTAACTGTTTTTAACTCTGTTTTCATCGCTCTTTTCCGAAATGGACACCCCGTTTATAAAAAGGTATGATAGAACTATCTGTATTCTTTTAAAACGAGGGGAATTTATTTCATGAAGCTGGTCATTCAACGTTTTATCGCAGTCATCCTATTGGTTGTTCCCGGCTTGATAGCCTGCTTCGGCTTCCTGCGAATGAAAAACGCTGTATTTATTTATTTTTCCGAGTTTGGCAATGAGGCGGTTACGCCGTCCTTCAATTGGCTCTCCTTCCTGCTCGGGCTTATTATGTTCGCAGTGGGAGCCGGCTTTATCGGCGGCTGGATTTTCTTCCGCGACCGCAAGCGCAACTATGTCGCGCCTCGTTTCAAGAAGAAGCGCCCTCGCCCGCCAAAGCCGCAATCTCCATAAGCGGTATTGCATCCAACTTTAATAGGCATAACGAAAAAACCGCAAGCCCGCTAAGCGCAAATGTGCCGGGCAAGCGGTTTTTCTGTTGTCGTTGATTTTGTAGGATTTCAGCCATTTTCATATTCATGTAAATAAATGTTAAAATAAACTTGGGCTCAGGCTACTTTTAAAAAGGAGTGATTTCTTTGGCAGTAGATGTTTATTTGAATTTTAATGGAAATTGCCGCGATGCGGCCGAATATTATGCGGAAGTGTTCCAGACGGAGAAGCCGGACATTATGACATTCGGAGAATCGCCTCAGGACCCTTCCTACCAGCTGCCGGAGGAAGCGAAGCATCTCGTCATGCACACGCGGCTTAACCTGCTTGGCAGCAACGTGATGTTCTCCGATGTATTTCCAGGCATGCCGTTCATACAAGGCAATAACATCAGTCTGGCTATCGTAACCAAAGATATCGATCAAGCGCGGCACCTTTTCGGCAAGCTACAGGAAGGCGGCAGCGTGAGGATGGAGCTGCAGGAAACGTTTTGGAGCAAATGCTACGGTAGCCTCGTCGATAAATTCGGCATCGAATGGCAAGTTAGCGTGGACGAGCAGGGCTAACTAGCTTATGAGTCAAAAAATAAAAGCCGGCGCTGCCAAGCAGCTTCGGCTTTTGTTGCGTTCTAATGGGTGGACATTTTGCTTGCGTAAGTCTGGGTGATTTCGCAGCTCATCGGCTCGCCATTCAGGAACAGCTTCATATCCTCAAGGACCGACTTCGTTACGATCAGGCGGCGATCCACTGTTGGCCCGCCCATATGCGGCATAAGAATGGCGTTATCCAGCTCCATCAGCCCATGTCCGGCCGGAAGCGGCTCCACTTCAAATACGTCCAGAAACGCTTTTATTTTTCCTTTGCCAAGCACGCTGATCAGCGCTTGCTCATCGATGATCGCGCCGCGTGCGGTGTTGATCAGCAGCGCGCCTTCCGGCATCAGATTAAGCAGCTCCTCATTAATTAAATGATAGTTTTCCGGTGTATTCCCGCTATGGATCGATATAATCTCGCAGGTGGAGAATATTTCCTGCAGATCGGCTTTTTGCATATTGTTCCGATCCAGCTCCTCCTGTGCGATATGACGCGAATACACTTTGATTTGCGGACGAAACGGCTTCAACATTTCGATCGTTATTTTAGAAATCATGCCATAGCCGACGATGCCGATTTTTTTATCCAATAGTCCTTGATTGTAATAGCCTGTCGGCCATATGCCCTGCTTCAAGTCTTGCGAGAAGCGCGGAATGTCGCGCAGCGATGCGAGCGCATAAGCAATGACGCTCTCGGCAACCGATTCGGCAAATACGCGGTTTCCGCTGACGACGCGAATGCCCTTATCATACGCTGCGTCCGTCACATAAGGCCGGACCGATCCGCCTGTATGCGCGATAAGACGGAGCCTATTTGCTCCGGCAAGCACCTCTTCATCGAATATCGGCGTCCCCCAGCCGGTCACGCAAATATCGATATCCTTCAGCCTGTCGCGAAGCTCTTCCTTCGTAAAATGGTCAGAATCGCTCTCGTTCCATGTTACATTCCCCATTTCTTCAAGCTTGCTTATAAGGTCATCATTAAAAAACGTATAAAAAATGGCCGTTTTCGGCATCGTAACTAAAATATTGATTCGTTCCACTCCTATTCCCTGCCTCTCTACTTATATGTTCCATCTTAACTCATTTTCATGGCCGATTGTATACAATGCACATTTATCGTCGCTTTAAAGACCCCGCAGAACTGGCAAAACTGCCAATTCAGCGGGGTCCTCTTACATACGGGCTAATTTACGCGCTTGACCTCTTTTTCGTGCACCGTTTTCACATAAGCTGCAATGACGCGCGACAGTTGGTCGGGAACCTCGAACACGCTCATATGGGCGACTCCTTCAAATGTGTTTTCTGAAATGTGCGGATAACGGTATGTCGATTCCGCTGCATCATTTCCGGATAACGAAAAGGTAGCTTCCGGCGGAATGACCTCGTCTTCCTCTCCCGCAATTAGAAGAATCGGATACGGAGCGTTCGACAAAATGCTGCTACGGTCCGGACGGAGAATCATCCCCTCCAGCGTACGAATGGCGCCCTCCGGCTTCATGAGCTTTCCGATCGCAATCGCTCGCTCCATCTCGTCTCTCAATTTGTCCTGCTTGGAATCCGCAAACAGCTTCGGCACGAGCCCCGTCACATAAGCGGCTATGCCGGCCTCGCGAATCGCGTCAATATCCTGCAGCCGCCTTCGGATCGTCTCTTCCGTATCCGGAAATGCCGTAGAATGAATGAGCCCGAAGCCCGACAGCCTGTCTGCATATTTTTCCGCAAACGCGAGCGTGATATATCCGCCCAGCGAATGGCCCAGCATGACGGCTTTGTCGATGCGAAGCTTGTCCAGCAATTCGCTAATATCCTCCGCCATCGTCTCCATCGTATAAACGCCTTCTGGCGCCGATGACTCGCCGTGTCCGCGAAGCTGCGGCATTATAAGATGATACTTGTCGCTAAGCAGCGGACAAACATTATGCCAGTAATGAGAAGAACCGCAGAAGCCGTGCAAAAGTACAATCGTTTTCTCATTACCCATTCCACACTCTTCATAGACCATATCGATGCCGTTAACGTGTACCGTTTGTTTGTTCATCGTTCAACACCAACCTTCTCATTATAGATTTGAAGTATTGTACTCTCTTAAACGAGTTGGGCTTCGTTGAAACATGCGGAGCCGCATGACAAAAACGCTTCATTAATGCGCTATTCGCTCACGCTGCGTCGCGATATTTTTTAAATAAATTGTTTATTTACAACCTTCAATGGTTAAGTACATGTCAAGCCAGCGATTACGAGAAAGGGGTGATACCAATGCTAGGATGGTCGTTACTGTTTTTCTTGCTAGCGATTGCCGCAGGTGTGTTTGGCTTTCTGGGCATCGCGTCAACACTGGCAGGAATCGCAAAAATTTTATTCGTTATATTCATCGTACTCTTTATAGCCTCTCTGATTTTTGGCAGGAGGCGGGCTTTATAGAAGCTGGCAGCAAGGCGTATAAAAAGGGATAGAATAGAGGAGGAATGAACATGAACCACACAGCCGATCTTACGAAAACAAAGGTGCACACTGTTAACAGCATTATAGAAGTGCAGGAGCAAATTTATCGCTTCCAGCGGGAAGGCTACTTGAAAGACCAAATTTATGTCTTAACGCATGACAAGGACAGAACAGACCGGATTGCCCAAAATACCGACGCTTCAAAAATTGGTATGGCCGAGGAAGGGCTCGGCACGGCGATCGCGAACATCTTCCGCTCCACTGGCGACGAGCTGCGCGCGAAAATGAGATCATTGGGCATTTCCCCTTATGATGCCGAACGGCTCGAAATGGAAATGGACAAGGATAAAATTTTAGTGATCGCTTGGGGCGGCAAGGAATATGCGGGCGAGGATTACGACCCGGCGATATACTACTATCCCCGATACATGGCATAGTTCCGCGATCGAATCCGCTCTATTGAATACAAAGGCCTATCCCAGAGGGTAGGTCTTTGTACTATGATAGAAGAAAATAAAAAACGGCAAAAAAGGAGCCTGCCCGATGAGTATAATAATAGTCGACGATAACGCTACGAATCAGCTCATAATAAAAACGATACTGAACAAGGCCGGCTATCAAAACCTAAAGATGGCCTCTTCTGCCAAGGAGCTGTACCGGCTGTTAGGCATCCACTCCGCTATGGGCAAGATGACCGACGTCGAGCTTATCCTAATGGATATGATGATGCCGGATATCGATGGCATCGCAGCGTGCCGCGTGCTTCAAAGCGATGACCGCTACCGGGATATTCCGATCATATTCGTTACGGCCGTCGGCGACTCCAACAAGATGGCGGAAGCGCTCGATGCCGGCGCCAGCGATTATGTGATGAAGCCGATCAATCGGATGGAGCTGCTTGCTCGCATCCGCTCTGCGCTGCGGCTGAAGCGTGAAATTGATTGGCACAAAGAAAGAGACCGGCGAATGAAAAACAAGCTCGAGCTAGCCAAACAGGTTCAGCTTAGCGTTCTAAGCAAGCCGATCGACGATGAGCATATTCGAATCAGCGCTCTATATCAGCCCTCTTCCGAGCTCGCCGGCGATTTTTATGCTTGGTACCGTATCGACAAAAACCGTTACGGCGTTATTCTGCTCGATATGATGGGCCACGGCATATCCTCTTCGTTAGTCTGCATGTACATTTCATCGGTGCTGCGGGACACGATCACGCGCATTTCCGATATGGAGCAGGTTATGCATGAGCTTAACCGCTATATGAATCAGCTGCACATGAAGGATGAGCTGATCCACTATTATTTTACGGCGATCTATTTGGTGTTGGATACGGAGGAGAAATCGATTGAATATGTGAATGCGGGTCACCCTCCAGGCTTTGTCTACGCGGACGGACAAGTTGTGCCGCTTGAGCCATGCTGCAGCGCAATCGGCTTGTTCGATACGCTTAAGGTTCAGAAAGGCAAGCTCTATTACGAGAACGGTGCAGCAATCGCCCTGTACACAGACGGGTTGACCGATTGTTTAAGCGGCGAAGAGGAAATCGAGACGGAACTGCTCGTCGAGCTGCTGAGAAACGACGATGGGCTGGAGCCGGAAGAGCTTGTGCAGGACATCATCCCAGTCCGGGCAAGCCAAGCGCAAAAGGATGATATTTGCCTGGTTACGCTGCATACCAAATAATGCTCTTTTTATGAAGCAGCCGTTTCAAACGCGGCCGAACGGTTTAATAGATACTATGGAAAGATAACGCTATTGGAGGTCATTCTTATGAAGAATATCATTCTTATAGGTTGTCTGCTGGGAGGTATTCTTTTGTTGCCGAACGCGCCGAACGCATCTTCATCCGACACGGAACCCTATACACAGCCTGCCGCATTGGAGCCTTCAGTCCGCGCAGCACTGCTTACAGAGGCAGATGTTCAGCTCCGGCTAACGGTCGAAGCGCCTAATATTTCGCTGCAAACGGTGAACGGTTTGTCGCTCGATGATGACGAAGCTGCCGTATTTGAGAAAAAAGGAAAGCCGATGTCTGTAGCCAAGGATGAACTGTTTGCACAATTTCTAATTTATGAGTATCCAGGCATGTCTGTTGCCTTTGACGGCGGCAGCATTGCGTATGTTGAAATTTCTGGCGAATCTGAAACGGTAAGCCTGGATGGGCATGTCCTGCCTGCAACGGTTGAGGCGGTAAACGCAGCGCTGGGAACACCCGATTACCATGCCGAGGACGGCTTCGTATACGAGCGCGGCGAAGCGCTGCTGAAGCTGTTCACCGATCCGGATACAGGCGAGCTCTTATTTATTTCGTATTATCATATCGCCACTGTATAGCGATACTTCCCGTAAGCTTTCTATTAGCAGCATTGTATAACCGGCAATTGATTTGGTATTATTTATAAAACCCATCGATCTTGAATCATTAAAATTATGAGGACCGGAGTGAAGCGAATGGTAGTTGAACAATTCCATATTGAACAAGAGGAAACGAACGAAGCTTATATTTTGCGCGTAAGCGGAGAGCTTGACTTGTCCGTTGTGCCCCAGTTCCGCACCGTGCTAGGCCATGTTGTGAATCTTTCAGACAAAAGCCTCATTCTTAATCTTAAAGATTTGAAATATATTGACAGCACCGGCATCGGCATTATCGTTTCCGTGCTGAAAATTCGCGACGGATTAAAGGCGCCTTTCATCGTTCAAGATATCCCTCCATCCGTTAAACGTCTGTTTGACTTGACTGGCATTACCGGATATCTAACAGAAGGGACAGAGAACTGAGCATGCAAGAAATTCGTTTACAAATTCCCGCCCATGCGGATTATATCGATCTCGTTAGAATTTGTCTATACGGCATTGCATCCAAGCTCAGCTTCTCTTATGAGGATATTGAGGATATGAAGGTTGCCGTATCGGAGGCATGCAACAACGCCGTCCTGCACGGCTCCCAGTCGCCGGAAAGCTTCCCGATCGATATTTGCTTTGTCATTGAGAAAAGCTCGCTTGCTATGAAAATTAAAAATGACGGTCCTGCGTTCCTCTACGCAGAGGCTTTAAATAACGCAGCTCCGCTGCAGGCGGAAGAAATTAGCGAGCTGCCGGTTGGCGGTCTCGGCATCTATATAATGCAAGCGCTAATGGACGAGGTCTCCGTACGCGCTACGGCTAACGGCAATGAAGTGGTCATGGTGAAGCATGTCGCCCGATAACCGGATTGAAAAGGACGGCATCCCGCCATCCTTTTTTTTCTTTAGCAGCCGAATCTAATCTGTCGGCTTCAGCGCCTCCCATACTTTTGCAAATATAACGTTATCCATTTCAAAGTAAACACCCGATGTTCCATAGGTGATATACCCGCCTTTAATAAGCACGATACTGACCCGAGAGCCGTCAGTCAATTCAATCGTCAGCCTTCGGTAATTGCCGTCGTTTCTAAAATCGCCGAGCTGCTCTTCAACCGATTCCCGAAGCCGCGGCACCGTATGGTTCAGCTCTTCAACAAATCGATTCAGCAGCTCTTTATCCGCAAACGGGTAATGTCGGTCAACGCTATTATACCAATCGCTATGGATTTGGAACTGCGCGCCGACTGCCCGGCCTGCCATATTCAATTTGCCCAACACATCGCTGCCGTCATGCACCGTAATGCCATTTAGGCATTCATAAAATTGATAATAATCCACGCCTTCGTATTGATAATAGGTCATAATCCGAAAACCTTTATCGTACCCCTGTACGCTGTAAACGTCAGTCGCTCCTATCGTAGACGCAAATTCGATAGCATACGCCTTCTGCTTGCTCCATTCGTCAATATTTCCAATCGTCGTTCCAAGCTTTTCCCCTAGCAGCCGCTTCGCGCTCTCGGCGTCGATCTCCGTATCCGTCTGTGTATAGATTTTGCCCTTGTAGACGATCAAGCCAATCATATCGGCATCAGCCAGTGAATTCTTCGGAAGCTTGATTGCCGGTAAGACGATGCTTCCGTCTTCATTCAGCACAATTGAGCCGCTCCCTCGTTGACCCGTCCAAGTATCCGATTGGAGCACTTGATACGCTCCAAAAAGGATAACAATGCTCGCTGCAGTCGCTATTACCGCTCGCAGCCGGCGCTTAGAGCTCTGCATCTCCTTCTTGGCCCTTTGAATGCCAAGCTTGCTTCTTTGCTGAAGCTCGTCCGGAATGTCGATTTTACCCAGTGCGTCCTTTACATTATTCATATGTCCCACCTCTTTTCAATTCCTTACGCAGCTTGCTCAAAGCACGGTAAAATACCGTTTTTGCTGTTCCTAACGGCATGCCAAGCGTCTCTGCAGCTTCCCTGATCGTCAAATCGTGGTAAAACCGCAGCACGACAACGCCCCGCTCCTGCTCGCTAAGCGTCTCCATCAGCTCCTGCACCGTAATTTCCAAGTCGACATCCTCGTTCGCCTCCTCGGCAATTTGCTCCAACATACCGGGATCTGCGTCAATCATTCTGTTGCGCTTCCTTAAATAATCCATCGAACAGCTAATCGCAATTTTGAGCAGCCACGTTTTAAAGTACTTGGCCTCTCTTAACCGATTAATCGATTTAAATGAACGGTATGCGGTTTCCTGCACCATATCAAGCGCATCCTCTTTATTTTTGACATAAAGATACACCGTCCTGTAAATATCGGCCTCATATTGCTGGAACAGCTGCAAAAATGCGATATCATCGCCCATTCGGGCTTTTTCGATTAATCCGATAATAGCCCCCGCCTCCTCTGTTTGCTCTATATAGATTAGACGTGCGATGCCGTCCGTTTGGCTTTTGCAATTTGATGACTGGCCAAAAAAAGAGCGCAAACGGCTTCCTGTCTGCGCTCCATCATTCCAATTTCTCATTAACGGCCTATTTTCCGGTATATCCGCTCACACGGAACGAGCTCCTCATAGTGCTTTTTGAAAGATGACATAATAGCTTCCTTGCTCCCCAGCCCTAGAAATCCGTGCTCGGCCAAGCTTTCATGAAATAAACTGTGTGTGCGGTGCTGCAGCGCCGAATCAAAGTAAATAAGCACGTTTCTGCACAAAATGACGTGAAATTCGTTAAAGGTGCTGTCCGTCGCTAAGTTATGTCCTGCGAACACAATGCTCTCCGACAGATGGGGATGAAAGCGGGCATGCTCCCGGTCCGTCAAATAATAAGTCGAAAATGCCTTCGTCCCGCCTGCCAGCTGATAGTTTTTCGTAAACGCCTGCATCCGTTTCAACCCAAACCTTCCGCGCTTCGCCTGCTCTACCGCCTCTTCGTTCATATCTGTCGCATACAGCTTCGATTTGCCCAGCAATCCTTCCTCATCAAGCAAAATGGCCATCGAATACGCCTCTTCCCCGGTCGAGCAGCCGGCATGCCATATCCGGATCTCAGGCAAACATCTTAAATGCGGAACGACCTCCCGGCGAAAAGCTTGAAAAAAACCGGGGTCACGGAACATTTCCGTCACTTGAATAGAGAAATCATTCAGCAGCACACGGATATATCCCGGCTCATGAAGAGCCTTATCCAGCAACGACGTTATCGACGGCAAGCCGTCCGCCTGAATCCGATTCCATATTCGCCTGCGCAGGGATGCGCGCAAATAGTTGCGAAAATCGAATCCGTAAGCGCGGTATATGCCCTCCAGCAGCAAATCGATTTCTACGCTTTCCAGCTCGTTCTGCATGAAGGCAGCTTCATTCCGAACCGGCTGAAGGCTATCGTCCCTGTTCAATGTCCCACCTGCTTTGTCAGCCATACCCGCATAAGCGACAATAGCTGCTCCATATTAATTGGCTTGCTAATATAATCCGATGCGCCTGCTTTCAGACATTTCTCACGGTCGCTCTTCATCGCTTTTGCCGTCAGGGCGATGATCGGCAAATGCGCCAGCAGCGGCTGTTCGCGAATCGCCTGTATCGTCTCGAAGCCGTCCATGACCGGCATCATAATGTCCATCAAAATAATGTCGTACGAAGGCTCGGATTGCAGCAGCTCCATACAGCGTTTACCGTTTCCCGCTACCGTCACATCCATTTGCTTGTTTTCCAGCGCCTTCACAAGCGCATATACATTACGAGCATCGTCCTCGACGAGAAGCACTTTTTTTCCACGGAACAATGGATCGTCCCCTTGCGCCGCATCGCTGCCCGGCATGCCGTTATCGTCAGTCTCCCAAGCTGCGTGCGGTGCAGCGCTTTCCAGCGCCGCGGCTGCTTCTCCTTCGGCTATTCGCTCAAGCTGCCTATTGCCGTCCTTCCAATTCGGCACATACAGCGTAAAGATGCTTCCTGCCTGCGGACTGCTTCTCAGTGTAATTTTACCGCCCAGCAGCTTCGAAAATTCATTGCTGATCGATAGGCCCAATCCCGTCCCTCCATACTGACGGTTCGTTTTGCCGTCCGCTTGCTGGAACGCCTCGAATATAAGCTCCTGCTTATCAACCGGTATGCCGATTCCCGTATCGAAAACGGATATGGCAAGCACATCTTCGCCGCTGTATGAAGGTAGCAATTGCACGGCCTCAGACTCGGCAGCCCTATGAATTTTCATCGTTACCGAGCCTTGCTCGGTAAATTTGAACGCGTTGGACAGCAAATTTTTCAAAATTTGCTGCAGCTTTTGCCCGTCTGTATGCCAAATATCCGGCAGATCAGCATCGCATTGAATGGCAAAATCGATCCCTTTTTTCTCCGCGACCGGATCGAAGCTTAGCCTGAGCAGCTCGGGGATTTCCGTCAAATTAACCTCATCAACCGTTACGACTGCTTTACCCGCTTCGATTTTCGATAAATCAAGAATATCGTCGATCAGCTTCAGCAAATCTTCGCCGGCTGTATGAATAACCTTCGCATAACCCTGCTCGTCTTCGGTCAGCGTCCCGTTATCATTCTCGGATAACAGCTGGGACAGAATCAAAATGCTGTTCAAAGGAGTTCGCAGCTCATGGGACATATTCGCCAAAAAGTTCGTCTTATACTCCGAGCTTTGCTTGAGTTGCCGGGAATAATCCTCCAGCTCCCGCTTCGCCCGCTCCAGCTCCCGCGTCTTCTGCTGCGCATACAAATTTTGCTCCTCCAGATGCTCAGTCGTCATCCGCATTTCCTCCTGCTGCATTTGCAGCTCTTCGGATTGCGTCTGCAGCTCCTCTGTCTGCGCCTGCAGCTCCTCTGTCAGCACCTGGGATTCGGCGAGCAGCCGCTCCACCTCCATACGGCCGGCCACATTATTGACGGCAATGCCGAAATCAAGCGCGATTTCCTCAAGCAGCTTCAAATGCTGCGAAGTAAATGAATCAATCGAAGCGAATTCTACGACGGCTTCCACCATGCCCTCATACTCAATCGGAACGATAAGAATGCTCTGCGGCTGGACTTGTCCGAAGGCTGAAGTAATCATCGCCGGATGCTCCGGAATATGGTTCAGCAGAAAAAAACGGTTATCCTGCGCGCTTTGCCCGACAAGGCCTTCGCCAATCCGGAAGCTCTCCATACCAGCCTCTTCGCCATAGCCCGCGTAAGCGGCAATTTTAACAAGCCTCAGCCTGTCTCCCTTTCCCTTGCGAATGTAAAAGGCGCCGTAAGCCGCATTGACCATCGGTGCAATCTTAGCGAGAAAAGACTCCCCGAGCGATGCCATATCGTTAATGCCTTGATTCATCGTCGCCACCTCGGCGACTCTTGTTTGAATCCAGCTTTGCGATTCCAGGCTGTCAAGCAGCTTGTTCGTCGACTCGACAAGGTCTTTGATTTCGTCCTTCGTATTCACTTTAATTCTGGTCGTCAAGTCTCCGCCTGCTGAAGCGATTTCCGCAATCGTCCTCGAAACCTGCTTAATTGTGCGCACAATGGAGCCAGATACGAACGATACAATCATGAATGCGATGACCGTCACCAGAACGAGCATGACGTATATGCCTATCGTGAGCAATTGGTTGCGATTGTCCAACTCGACAATGCGAAGCTTGGTCGCTTGGATTTCCTTCTCGCGGATCGATTCGAATTTTGAACGCAAATCATCGATATTTTGCTGGTTTAAATTATTTAGTAAAAAAGCGTTCAGCTCATCTATTCTGTTATTCTTCTTCAATTCGATTGTCGGCTCGGCTATCCCGTCTACCCAGCTTTGGATCGACAGCTTGATTTCCTCAGCTTCTCTTTGGGTAGCAGGTTGTTCCGAAATATGCGCATTTAGGCTGTTATAATTGGCCTCCCACTGCGCCTTCCCGTTTTTGTATGGCGTCAAATAGCTTTCGTCGCCTGTCAGCAAGTAACCCCGATGCCCATTCTCCATACTGATTGCATCATACCGGAGCGCTGCGATTAAATTATGCACTTCAATGTCTCGGGTTGTAATAGCGGCAACCTCGTCCTGCAGCGCTGCGATTCTGTCCGTTACGATAACGATGGAAGCGCCTAGACAGCATAGAATAAGAAAATATCCGACGGCAATTTTGCTTCGTATCGTAAATCTCATTTTTCGCAGCATCACATTCTCCTTTGTTTTTTTGTATCGAATCTCTTAACATTGTTACTAGTATACCATTTTCTTTCCAGCCGTTCTTCCTGTTTCAGAACCATATCTTGCGGGTAACTAGAGTAAAAAGAGGAAGTGGTGCATACATGGATACATTCATCCAAGTCAGCATAGGTGTCATTGCGGTCGCATTCGTCATTCTGATCTATTCTGTCGTTCAAACGATGAAGGTGCTGAAAGCTGCGCTCGATGAGATGCGCCTTACCATCGGTCAGGTCCGAACGGATGTATCGCATATTACAGTTGAAATGAAGGAAGCGATTCGCCACACGAATGCCATGACGCTGGACGTCCGCACGAAGCTGAATTCACTTGACGTCGTTTTCGCGGCGGTTAACGACATAGGCCAGACGATTCATAGCATTACAGGGCCGGTCAAGGAGGTTGCCGCGAGCATATTGCCCGCTAGGGAGAAGAGGAATGTATCAGCGGATGCGGCACGCAGAGCAAATATAGATAGGAGCCGTATTGCCGAAGCGATTGCGGATGGCGTCATTTCCTCGCTTCGCATTTGGAAAAAAATAAAAAAATAGCTAGATTTATTCGAATAAATAGAAGTGAAGAGAGGATCGATGGCCGTGAACGAAAATTGCGTCAGCTTAACAATACCTGCAAAAGCAGATTATATCGATGTTGTCAGACTTGCCTTGTATGGCGTAGCCAATAAAGCAGGCTTCTCCTATGAGGAAATAGAAGATATGAAGGTAGCCGTGTCGGAGGCATGCAACAATGCCGTGCTCCATGCTTACGGAAGCGATCAGAGCGGCTTGGTAGACGTCCTATTCGAGATCGGCCAGGACACCATTTCCATTACCGTAAAGGATTCAGGCAGCAGCTTTCAATACGAACATACTGCGGGCAAAACCGCTTCCCTCCACGATAAGCCGTTAAGCGAGGCTGTATCCGGCGGCCTTGGCATATTCATGATGAATGCCTTAATGGATCGTGTTGAAATCCGTACCAATCTAGGTACGGAGGTGATTCTCACCAAGAGAGTGGGTAGGAAAGAGGGGATGGCATGAATTTCAATTCATCCTGCCTGAATCAACAGCAAGCGATGGAGAAGATGAAACTATACAGCGAAACCAACTGCAACGATACCGCAACGCTGCTGCTTAATCATTATGAGCCGATTGTTAAAATGGCCGCAGGCAAAATGTCGAGAAACCGGCCTGATTTATACGAGGATCTTTACCAAGTCGGACAGCTATGCATGCTAAGATTGTTCAAGCAATATGACGTTGCTCGGGATACGCCCTTCGAGGGCTATGCCGTAAAAAGCGTAATCGGGCACCTTAAAAATTATTTGCGGGACAAGTCCTGGTACATTCAAGTGCCGCGGCGCATTAAGGAGAAAGGACTGCTCGTCCAAAAGGCGATCGATGAGCTAACGGTCACTCTGCAGCGCTCCCCTATGCTGGAGGAAATCGCACAGCATTTGGAGCTGACAATCGAAGAAACGATCGAGGTGCTATCCTCGCGTGAATCGTATCATTATGTATCGCTCGATACGCCGCTCTCCAATGAAGGCGACAGCGCCACGATCGGCGATCTTATCGATTCCGGCAGCGACGACTACGGCACCGTCGACAACCGTATCGATTTGGAGGAGGCTATTCAGCAGCTTAAGGAAGTAGAACAGACCGTCCTGCTGCTCGCTTATCATAAAGGCGAATCCCAGCGCACGATAGCCGATAAGCTCGGCGTTTCCCAAATGAGCGTCTCGCGCATTCAACGTCGAGCCATTGACAAGCTCACGACGATTATGGACGAAAAAGAACCGCGTACCGATCATTAAACTAGAGCACCCAATCTCGCTTTGCACACAGAGCCGATTGGGTGCTTTTTCATTGATCGCCGCAGGCTTTGATTAGCCTCGGCTACGATATGTGCATGAATTTACGGGACTCGGCTGCTTCGGCGGCATGTGATGCTAACTGCAGACACATCCGTATAATATTTCATACAGAATCAGTCAACATTGGTTAGTTTAGCGCAATAGATCAACACGCAAAATGACGGTGCAGGGATCGTCTCCCTCGCACCGCCATTTGTATAACAATCACCGACATTTTCATCAAGCGGACTGTTTCTCAAGTGAGCAAGTCTACTTTTGAGACAGTTCCTTTTCCCATTATCAATGATTTCTCGTTTCTGTGGATGGGATCAGCTTCTCCTTGATCTCATCCTTGGAAGAGATGAGCGTATCCTTAATATTCTCGTTCGATTCCTTCGCATGTTCAGCCAGCCCCGCCGCTTCTTCTTTGACGCTGGATGCAAGCTCTTTCGCAGAATCGCCTACGGTCGAAGCGATGTCCTTCGTTTTTTGGCAGATGGCCTGGAACTTGTCCGAAATATCCTGCCTCATCCTATCTCCCGACTTCGGAGCGAGCAGCAAGGCTGTCACTGCCCCAACCGCGCCACCAATTATCGTCCCCAGCAGCAGCCCGCTGCCCGTATTTTCTTTTGGCATAATAGATCTCTCCTTCTCGCAATGATTTGATCAAAATGATCATTTGTTGAACAACTTCCTATTATGTATTACACACATCCTCCATATTTGAACCAGCCTAAGGAATAAGTCTGACTGCGATTTCAGATAATACGTAAAAAACGAAAGCAGGAGAAAATGATGATCAAGCAGCGAGCCATTGAAATCTCTCAATCGCCAACGATGGAACATGTCACTTATGAAGGCACTCCCATCTACATTCAGCATGTAAACGAAGACGATACCGCGAGAATTTATCCGCTCAACAATAAGGAGCAAGAGATGACTGTGCCAATCGAAAGCCTTAAAGAAGAATTGACCGGCTTTACGCAGTCATAGACAAACGCCTTCCAACTAATCGTCTAGTCGGAAGGCGTTTTTTCGATCTTTTAGTTCACTTCTCCGCACCCATGTATATCCATAACCAGTCAGGGCATCCTAACCTGTAATCATTTTATCCATAAACTGGGGGACAGCTGTGGAGTACAAGCAGTGGAAATCCATCGCTGAGGAACAGATGCTGAAAGAAAACTCATTAAGCGATGTATTGAGCTAAACATTATCCACTCAAGCACGGAAAAAAATACGACTATTCAGAGTCAAAAATAATCCACCAACTCACGAAGATACGTTCTATATAATTTCGGGGCAAACGCATAGCTGACTATGAGAAAGCTTAAAGCTCTCCCTCATAGTCAGTGATCTGCTATTCCAGTTCCATAACTGATTCTCCGCTAATAATCGTACCGTTATTTTTACCTTCGCATATCTCTTTCATGGTGCCTGGCTTGTCAAAGTTAAATACATGCATCGGCAGATTGTAGTCTCTGGCTAAAATAAAAGCTGACTGATCCATAACCTTTAAGTTATTGTTCAACACATCATTGTAATGAAGGGATCTGAATTTCCTTGCTTCTTTATCATACTTAGGATCTGCATTGAGAACGCCATCAACGCCTTGTTTTGCTACTAACAACGCATCACAATTTGTCTCAATCGCTCTTTGAACAGAAGGATAGTCTGTAGTAACGTAAGGCTGACCATTGCCTCCAGCAAAAATGACGATGTAGCCCTTCTCCAGATGATGTATAGCTCTTAATCTAATGTATGGCTCGGCAACCGACGCGGCCGGTATTGCTGTCATTACACGAACTTCTTTGTTAGTTTTCGCTTTGAGAACTCCACGAAGCATTAAACTATTGATGACCGTTGCAAGCGTTCCAATATTGTCAGCTTCTGCCCGGTCTATTCCCCAGCTTTCCGCCATATTCCCGCGAAATATATTTCCGCCGCCTATAACTAAAGATACTTCGATACCTAGCTCGACAACCGACATAATTTCATTGGCAATGTGCTCTAGCCTTTCTGGCTCAAAACCAAACTCCGTATTGCCTGCGACGGCTCCGCCGCTAAGCTTAATAAGCACTCTTTTGTACCTTGTCATGAATACACCTCCGTCAAAATAAAAAACACTAAAGCATAAAATGCTCTAGTGTCTTAATGGAACGAGAATTAAATGAGTAACAGTCGACTTAATAACAAACTTCCAGTTCCTCCTCATATTCCCATTCCCCCCTTATTATTTACCATCGATTTAGTTTATACCTGATGCAGTAAATATGCAACTGCCCGAACACAGCAGCTTCTTGCAAATTGATTTTCTCCTACCGCGTATATTTCAATATGCAAATTGCCTTTAAAACGAGTAAAATACAACTTTTCGTTAATATGCTCGATCTGTATTTTGTTTTGCAAATAAGTGCCGCAATATAGTTGCTGCTCTGATGACGCCACAATTTATGTGGCGTTTTTTGTTAGTCTTATTCAATCTGCTCATCACTTTTAAATGTCCTATGCGGGAGTTTGTTGGACGAATAGTACTGCATGAGTTTTTCTAGTCGTTAGTCGAAAGTCAAAGTCAGTCATAAAAATACCACTTCTCATTGGCTTCTAGGAAGACCAATAAAAAAGTGGTATTTGTTAGCTTACTCATTCGATATTTATCGGCTCAAAACGTCCGCTTTCGGATATTTATAGCCATATTTGCAATAGACCTTGACACCCTCAAACCCTTACCCCGACTAGTCTCAGCTTACCTTATGCTCAATCCGCAGCTTGTCTGCAACCATCGCGATGAACTCCGAGTTAGTTGGCTTCGACTTCGAGATGTTGATCGTATAACCGAACAGATGGCTGATGCTGTCGATGTTGCCGCGCGTCCAGGCGACTTCAATCGCGTGGCGGATGGCGCGTTCGACGCGGGATGGCGTCGTTTTGAATTTTTCGGCGATTGCCGGGTACAAAGTTTTAGTAATTGCGCCAAGAATTTCGATATTGTTGTAAACCATCGTAATCGCTTCGCGCAAATACTGATAGCCTTTAATATGCGCCGGAACGCCGATCTCATGAATGATGCTTGTAATGTTCGCGTCAAGGTTCTTACCCTTGGCGATCGGCACGACATTCGATTTGATCGATGTCGATGTGCTGCCATACGTTGCTGTTGATGTGAAAGCCGAGTTGCCCACAAGCTGGCGAATACGGTTTGCGAGGACCTCCATATCGAACGGCTTCAGTATATAATAAGAAGCGCCGAGCTGGACCGCTTTCTGCGTAATATTCTCTTGGCCGAATGCCGTGAGCATAATAATTTTAGGCATTGGATTTAAATTCATATCCTTCAGCCGCTCGAGTACGCCAAGCCCATCCAAATGCGGCATAATAATATCCAGAATTAGGACATCAGGAGCCTTTCGTGATTCTTCTAGATGACGAATAACTTCTTCCCCATTATAAGCGACTCCACTTACACTCATATCACTCTGTTCGGATATGTATTCGGATAACAGATTAGTAAATTCTCGGTTGTCATCTGCTAACAAAACTTCAATCTTGTGCAAGGTATGGTCCTCCTTTAATTTCGTCAATTTTAATAGCTCACTCGTTGTCTGCTTTACACTTTCGACACTTTGATATGAATTCCTTCTGTCGAAAATTTTTTTTCTTTATTTTTTTGGTCATTTTCGATATAATTAAAAATTTATTACAAGTTATGATGGAATTCATTTTTCTTCGACAAATTCCCCTGTTCATGTAAAAGCTGCCCCAAAATGATCGCTCACTAGGGACAGCTTAACTTAATTGTATTTATACAGCCTTATCCCAAAGATTGCTGGTTGATTTCATTAAAACACCTGCATCCTGCAGCATCCACTCGATAAAGCAGCCATAGCCTGAGGATGGATCATTTACGAATACATGTGTAACAGCGCCAATCAGTTTTCCGTTTTGAATAATCGGACTGCCTGACATTCCTTGCACGATACCGCCGGTTTTGCTTAGCAGACGCTTATCGGTTATTTTGATAACCATCCCTTTCGTCGCGGGGCCGGCTTGCTTGGATACATGCGATACTTCAATATCGAATCGCTCAACCTTTTGGCCGTTCACAACGGTTAAAATTTGTGCCGGACCTTCCTTCACATCTTCTGCAAACGAAACAGGAATCGTTTTGTTGCTATAGCTATGTGTAGGTGCTTCACTCATTTTTCCGAAAATGCCGAATGGCGTATTGCGCTCAATATTGCCAAGCACTTTACCTTCTTTAATGAACTGCGCTCTCTTCTCGCCAGGCTCCCCGGATTGGCTCTTATTTATCGATGTTACACTTGATTGCAATATTTGACCTTCTCCAACCTCAATAGGCGTTTGAGTATCCATATCGGTAATTACGTGCCCTAAAGCCCCGTACACGCCCTGATCAGGCGCATAGAACGTTAGCGTGCCGACACCTGCGGCTGAATCCCGAATATATAGGCCTAGTCGCCATGCCTTGTCTTCCACATCGAATACAGGGCTCAGCTTCGTCTCCTTCAGCTCGCCTGCACGCTTGAATGTTACGTCAAGCGGCTGTTTTTCCTTGCCGGATTTTTCGCAAAGCTCGGCAACTTTATGAACTTCATTAATTGCTTTGCCGTTTACCTTCACGATCAAATCTCCAAGCTTTAGGCCGGCTGCTTCTCCTGGAGATTGCTTTGAGCCATCGCTTGATACTACTTGATGATGCCCAACAACCAAAATGCCCGCGGATTTCACCTTAACGCCGATCGTTTGTCCGCCGGGTATAACTCGCAAATCTGGGACGACATTCACCTTTACGGTCTTAAATGGGATTTTTCCGAATAATTTCAGTTGCATTTCCGTTTGTCCGCTTTGGTTTGGCTGAAGCGACATCGGCTCATTCAAATTAACATTTACCGACTTGCCTTGCGATCCGTTAATTTGAAGGACCTGAGGATTGACGGTTACTTCCGCATGAACGGGCATGCCATACTGCAGACGTTTCAATTGGCCGGAGAATAAACGAAGTTCATTCGGGAATGCGGCAAAGTGTTGAAACGGGGCTGAGCTCCCGATCATGCAAATGAAGATAACGAGGACTAAGCCAAACCATTTCTTCCGCTTGCTGGAGTTCAATGATTTCACGCTCCCTGTATTTCCATCGCACGACGAAAAAGGTTAGTCGCCATTGGCGTACCTTTAAGTTACCCTGCGCCGTTTGTTTTATGTCAGCAAAAACATTCCCTGAATGCCTTCCATTACGCGCCCTTTTGACGATGAGCCAAATCAAGCATTTCTTGTGCGTGATGCCTCGTTTTATCCGTAATTTCAACGCCGCCAAGCATTCTGGCCAGCTCGTCGATCCGATTCATTTGCATAAGCTCGCTTACGGATGTAGCAGTGCGGTCGGCAACAATTTGCTTCTTGATTTCATAATGGTGGTCAGCCATGCACGCCACCTGCGGCAAATGCGTAATGGAGAACACTTGGCATCTTGCAGACAGCGCTGACAGCTTCTCCGCAATCGCCTGAGCGGCGCGTCCGCTAACGCCTGTATCCACCTCGTCAAATATAAGGACCGGTATTTGATCGATTTCAGCGAATATGCTCTTAAGCGCAAGCATAATGCGGGACATCTCGCCACCCGATGCGATTTTGCTAAGCGGCTTTAACGGCTCGCCCGGATTGGTCGTCATCATAAATACCGCTTCATCCATTCCATTCGCATGAAGCTTCACCATAGAACGTTCAGCATCATAATAGGATTGCTCCAATGCGACACGGAATACAGCAGCAGGCATTTGCAGCCCTTGAAGCTCCGCCTCAATTGAATGTGACAGTCGCATAGAAGCATGCTCGCGGAGATGAGACAGCTCTTTCGCCAGCGCTTTCGCTTTACTGTATAAAACAGTTTCTTTCGCCTTCAGCTCTTCCAATAGCTCATCGCGATTCTCGATTTTGTCGCGCTCTTTAATGGTTCGGCTTAAATAATCCAAAATATCGGTTATCGATTCGCCGTATTTGCGCTTCAATCCGTTAATCAGGTCAAGCCGGTCGTCGATTTGCGCCAGCTGCTCCGGATCGGATTCGATGCCATCCCGGTAATCGCGCAGCTGAAACGCGACATCCTCCGCTTGATAGAATGCGGATTGAAGCTGCTCCAGCATCGGATTGAGCTTGCCGGTATCGTAGCTAGAAATATCGTTCAGCTTTGCTAACGCTTTATTGATCGCATCAAGCCCTTTGCCGCCGTAAAGAAGCTCATAGGCATCGGATACGGCAGACATACGCTTCTCAGCATACATTAGCTTGCGCTTTTGCTCGATGAGCCATTCATCTTCATTCGCCTTAAGAGCGGCATTCGAAATCTCCTCGATCTGGAACCGGTACAAATCGAGCATTTGAACATTTTGCCTCGTCGTCTCTTCCAGCTCTTTTATTTCTGCGCGAACTTTTTGAAGCTCGCTAAAAAGCGATTGATATTGACCCTTTCGCTCGATCAGCAAATCGCCTGCGAACAGATCCAGCCATTCAAGATGCTGCTCCGTACGCAGAAGCGACTGATGCTCATGCTGGCCGTGAATATTGACTAAGCATTCACCAATTTCGCGCAGCATCGAGATAGTCACCAATTGACCATTCACACGGCTGCTGCTTTTGCCGTGAGAAGACAGCTCGCGCTTAATGACGAGCATCTCCTCCCTGCTTGCTTCTACGCCCAGCTTGTCCAGCACTTTCCATGTCGGATGATCCGGGGGAAGATCGAACATCGCTTCCATCTCCGCCTTATCGCACCCGTACCTCACCATATCTGCGGAGCCTCTACCGCCAACAATTAAACTTAACGCGTCGATCAATATCGATTTCCCCGCGCCAGTCTCTCCTGTCAACACATGAAATCCATTGTGAAAAGTAACGTTAACCGCTTCAATAACCGCTAAATTCCTTATAGACAACTCACGCAGCATGGCTGTTTTCCCCCTCAAACGTTCCGCTTAGCGAAACATAGCTTATCCAAGCATTTCTATCCTTAATTCAACAATTCAAGCAGACGCTCTACAATTTCTCCGCTTTGCTTCTTCGTCCGGCAAATAATTAGAATGGTATCATCGCCGCATATCGTCCCCATTACCTCCGCCCATTCCAAATGGTCAATTAAAGCGCCCAACGTATTGGCAGTTCCGGGAAAGCATTTGAGAACGACTAAATTTTCGGTATAGTCAATATGTACGAAATGATCAAGCAGCGCCCGCTTCAATTTATGAATCGGATTGGGGCGAAGCCCCTCATTAGGTACTGAATATTTGTATCTGCCATCGCCGAAAGGAACTTTAACGAGCATCAATTCCTTCATATCGCGCGATACAGTAGCTTGAGTAACCTTTAATCCCGTTTCCCTAAGCGCCTCTACAAGCTCTTCTTGCGTCTCGATCACCGAATTCGTAACGATTTCCTTAATTCGGTACTGTCTTATGCCCTTCATTTCATCCCTCCATCATTCTGCGTCTGCAATATGAAACGTAATTTTACGTATAATTCTTTCCTTAGCGTCTACAAACAACACGCCGTCGCATTCCGGCAGCAGCAGCGAATAGACGAGCAGCCGGTCCCGAATGCCGCTGCCTGTCCAATCCATAGGCATCCGGTCGCGAGCCGTCTTGACGATGTAGCTCTCGTCCTCCTGCTCAGCTATATAATCGATATACAGCCTGCTTCCTCTTCCCAACTCCTCTCCATCCAAATCAATGGAAATCGGAATCAGATGCTTGCCGGACGTTACTTCATAGCCGGCTTGCTCCAATAGCTGCACATTGATGTCGTCCTCCGCTATTGCTCCTCCCTTGCCGAGCTTAAGGCCTCTCGTGCCCGCCGGCTGATGCAGCCAGCGGTAGAATCCTCTATAAGCCCATATAAGCAATAATGAACCGACAACAGCCATAACGAGCCAATCGATATAGTTTCCCACTTGCAGCCCTCCTCCATTACTCTAATGGATGCTACATTTAACGCTTCGCTATTCGGAGGGCAAATTCCTGTTCGCATTTTCAATATACTTTAGTTATACAACACGAACATCTGTTTGGCAACAACATTTTACAAATCAAGCGTAAACGACTTTGCCGATTTTTGAGGCAAAGCATACGTTTCGAGGAGAATTCTAAGCCTAAATAAATGTGAAACTTATAAACGCTTAGAATTGAAAAAAAGGATGCCGTGCAGAAAAACTGCGCAGCATCCTTCCCGGTTGCTTATGAATTGCTTATTTCTCATTCATAAAGGTGTGCCTCGCCTGCTTAACCAAACCCTCGAGGTCAATACCTTCAGGCACGGAAGCGTTCGGCTCCCCCGACCATTTCCAATAAGCCAAAAATTCGATATTGCCCTCCCCGCCTGTAATCGGCGAGAACGTTATACTTTGCAAGGAGTAACCGAGCTCGGCTGCAGCTCCCACGATGGTCCGAAGCACCTCTAAATGAACAGACTCATCCCTTACGACGCCGGACTTGCCTACCTTCTCGCGCCCTGCCTCGAATTGCGGCTTAATAAGCGCTACAACACCGGATTCTGGAGCAAGCAGCGCCGACAGCGCCGGCAGAATCAGCTTAAGCGAAATAAAAGAGACGTCGATGGATGCGAAGGTTGGAGCTGGTCCGTTCAAATCGGAAGGCTGCGTGTAGCGAAAATTCGTCCTCTCCATCACTTGAACACGGTCATCCTGCCGTAAAGACCAGTCCAATTGATTGTAGCCTACGTCAATCGCATACACATATACGGCGCCATGCTGAAGCGCGCAATCGGTAAAGCCGCCGGTCGACGCGCCGATATCCAGCATCGCGCGTCCAGTCAGATCGATGCCGAACTCGCGTATCGCTTTCTCCAGCTTCAGCCCTCCGCGGCTGACATACGGATGGAGCGCGCCCTTCACTTTAATATTGGCGCTGCGCGGGACCTTCATGCCGCTCTTGTCAACAGGCTCCTCGTCTACAAGAACGAGTCCGGCCATCAAGGCCGCCTTAGCTTTTACTCTGCTGTCAAAGTAGCCGCGCTCGACAAGCAGCACGTCTATTCGTTCCTTTGGTGTCGTATTCATCTTTCTCCCTCTAGCGGTCGTTCAAAGCTATTTCCACTCCTATGAACGAACTCCATACAATCGCTATTATTGCTGAACGTTAACTCGTTTCATGCGCCTCGGCACCATGTTTTTCATTTCGGCAGCGACCCGCTCAGCAGTCAAGCCTACTTCATAGCGCTGCTCCTTAATCGAGCCGTGCTCAATAAATTTATCCGGTATGCCCATAATCCGAATCGGCAGCCCGTAAATGCCTTTTAACGAGTAGAATTCAAGCACAGAGCTTCCGAAACCGCCAAACTCCGCGCCTTCCTCAAGAATAAGCATTTGCTTGCCTTCCTTGGCGAGCGTAAGAAGCATTTCCTCATCAAGCGGCTTAATAAAGCGGGCATTTATAACCTGTACATTGCAGCCTTCGCGTTTCAGCAGATCGGCTGCCTCCTCGGCTACCTGCACCATTGGGCCGATTGCCAATATGGCGCCAAACTCGCCTTCGCGCAATGATTCCCATTTGCCGATTTCAAGCGGTTGAGGATTCGGATCCAGCTCAACGCCCTGTCCCGCTACGCGCGGATAACGTACTGCGATCGGGCCATCATCGTAATCGACTGCCGTCTTCATCATGCGGCGAAGCTCGTTCTCATCCTTAGGCATCATAATGACAATGTTCGGAACATGCCGTAAAAACGGAATATCATACACGCCGTGATGAGTCTCGCCGTCCGGTCCGACGAAGCCCGCGCGGTCGATCGCAAAAATGACGTTTAAGTTTTGGCGGCAAATGTCATGAACCACCTGATCGTAAGCCCGCTGCAGGAAAGTCGAATACACGGCGAACACCGGCTTCATTCCTTCCATTGCGAGAGCGGCGGACATCGTTGCCGCATGCTGCTCGGCTATGCCGACGTCAATCATCCGGTTCGGAAAGGCCTTCTCGAATTTGAGCAGCCCTGAGCCAGCCGGCATTGCAGGCGTAATCGCCACAATACGGTCATCCTTCTGAGCCAGCTCCATCAGCATATCGCTGAAAATTTCCGTATACATAGGAGGCTCTACCGCCTTCAGCACTTGGCCGGATTCAATCTTGTATGGGGAAATGCCATGCCATTTCAAGGAATCGGCTTCCGCTGGCGAGTATCCTTTACCCTTCACAGTCAGAACATGCACAAGCACGGGACCTTTAATCGAATCGGCTTGCCTCAGTATATCGGTCAGCTGCTCCAGATCATGCCCGTCTACCGGCCCTAAATACGTTAAACCGAATTGCTCGAACAAAATGCCGCTTACGAGCAAATATTTCAAGCTGTCTTTAAAGCGCTCGGCTGTCTTGGCCAATGTGCCGCCGATTGCAGGAATTTTGTTCAAAAATTGCTGCAGTTCATCCTTCGCCTTCTGATAATGGCGGTCGGTACGAATTTTAGCCAAATAATGATGCATAGCTCCTACATTCGGAGCGATCGACATTTCATTGTCGTTCAATATAACCATCAGGTTTTTCTTCTCATGCCCGATATGGTTAAGCGCCTCCAACGCCATGCCGCCTGTCAGCGCGCCGTCGCCAATGACAGCGATAACGCGGTTGCTCTCGCCCTTCAAATCGCGTGCCATCGCCATGCCCATTGCAGCAGACAGCGAAGTGCTGCTGTGGCCGGCTTCCCAAACGTCATGCTCGCTTTCGTCGCGCTTCACGAATCCGCAGAGCCCTTTGTATTGCCGCAGCGTATCGAAGCGGTCTCTCCGACCGGTTAAAATTTTATGGACATAAGATTGATGACCGACGTCAAATATAAATTTATCTTTAGGACTATTAAATAAATAGTGAATGGCAAGAGTAAGTTCCACTACGCCCAAATTAGGAGCTAAGTGACCACCCGTTGCCGAAAGCTTCTGGATCAGAAATTGACGAATCTCCTTGGACAACTGCTCCAGCTGGTCAAGAGATAAAGCTTTCAGATCTTGAGGCCCGTTAATTTGTTCAAGCAGCACATTGCTTCCTCACTTTCGCGGACATAAACGTTGTCCTTGGACATATACATTATAGTTATTATAACATATCGCATAACTGTTGCCCAATCGCATCGTCATAAAGGACAGGTCTAATGATCACGCTGGACTAAATAATCTGCAATTTCAAGCAGTCTTGCCGCATACGGAAGCTCCGCTTCGAGCACGGCAGACTTGGCCTCTTGCGTAAGGCGTTCCACTTGAAGGCGGCTTTCCTCTAAACCGATTAAGTAAGGATAAGTCACCTTGCTCTGCTCGACGTCGCTGTTCGTTTTTTTGCCAAGCTTCTGCTCGTCGCCCGTTAAATCCAAAATATCGTCTTGAATTTGGAAGGCGAGGCCAATGTTGCGGCCATATTGTCCAAGAAGGGCTAGCTGCTTCTCCGATGCGTCGCCAATTCGGCCGCCTGCCGTTACGGAGAAAATGATCAAATCGCTCGTCTTATGCAGATGGATATATTCAAGCTCATGGATCGAAGTTATTCCTTGCTCGCCAAGCATATCGGCGACTTGTCCGCCCACCATGCCCGGCGCGCCTGCCAGCCTAGCCAAATCCTCGACGATGGCCAGCCTTACATCGGCGGAAATGCCGCTATCTTTTCCTGCTTGCGTTACTAAATGAAACGCATGCGTCAGCAGCGCGTCACCGGCCAATATCGCCATCGCCTCGCCGAACACTTTATGATTAGTCGGCTTGCCGCGCCGAAAATCATCGTTATCCATTGCCGGCAGGTCGTCATGAATTAACGAGTACGTATGTATAAACTCGACCGCTCCGGCAACCGGAAGCGCTTGCTTAGCCTGCTCCCAAGAGCCGGTAACGGCTTCGGCAGCGGCAAGCACAAGCGCTGGCCGCAGCCGCTTCCCGCCCGCATTAAGCGAGTAGTCCATCGCTTCACGGAGCTTATTCGGTACTTCCCACTGCGCCGGCACGGCGCTTGTAAAAAAGCTTTCAGTCAATTCTGCGCTGCGTTTTAAATAGGCTTTAATATCCATACGATCGCTCAAGCTTATTCCCCTTTATCTTCGTTTGCTGGCGCAAACGGCTTAGTCTCGAAGCCCTGCTCCGTTTCGATCAGCACCTCAATTTTTCTCTCGATCTGCTCCAGCTTGCCGCCGCATAGCTGGGACAGCTTCATGCCTTCCTGAAACAATTCGATCGCCGCTTCAAGCGGCACGTCTCCGTTCTCCAGCTTGGATACGATCTGCTCCAGCCGCTCCATCGCTTCCTCGAAGCTCAATTCGCTATTTGCTTCCACCCTTTTGTTCTCCTTTCAGCGCCCATACATGGCAATCTAACTGGCCGTCGGCTACTTTCACTTTTACAACGTCTCCAGGCTGCACTTCCTGGATCGATTTAATCAGACGCCCCTCCGACTCATCATAAACGAGACTGTATCCGCGAGCCATTACTTTAAGGGGGCTAAGCGCATCCAGCTGTTTTATCATTCCATGAAGCTTTAAGCGCTTACCATTTATAACAACGGCCATCGCGCCTTCCAAGCTTTTAGCTGCGCCCTGAAGCCGTTTGGCTGCGTAGGCTGCACGCTCCCTTGGATCGTGAACGCCAAGCGCGCCCTGCAGCTTCGACAGGCGAGCGCCATGCTTGCCGGTCGCCCGGCGCATCCGTTCCTCCAGCTGCTCGGTTAAACGATCCAATCGCTGCGCCTGATCCAGCATATATTTGCGCGGATACATAAAAAACGGCGAGCGTTTCACCCGCTGCAGACGGTCTTTACGGGCCTGCACGCGATAACGTACCGCTTGCTCCATCCGCTGCCGGTGACCGGCAAGCTGCGACTTAAGCTCTTGAATATGGGGAACGGCCAGCTCGGCAGCGGCCGTCGGCGTTGCGGCGCGCAGGTCGGCGACAAAATCGGCAATCGTAAAATCAGTTTCATGACCTACTGCGCTAATAACGGGTATTGCGGACCCGGCAATGCTTCTCGCCACCGCTTCCTCGTTAAACGCCCAAAGCTCCTCAAGCGAGCCGCCGCCCCTGCCTACGATCAGCACGTCGGCTGCTCCGAATCGATTGATCGCTTCGATAGCCTTCACGATGGAAGGCGCCGCCTGCGTCCCTTGGACGAGCACCGGATATAAATAAATAGGGACGGCCGGAAACCGGCGCTGCAGCGTAATCATAATGTCACGGACTGCCGCCCCGGTTGGTGAAGTAATTACGCCGATTGCTCTTGGAAAACGCGGGATTGGCCGCTTGCGCGATGCAGCGAACAAGCCCTCCGCCTCCAGCTTTCCTTTCAGCTGCTCATAAGCCAAATAAAGACTGCCGATGCCGTCAGGCTGCATTGCAGTGACATAAAATTGATAATTGCCGTCCCTCTCGTAGACGGACACATTACCTCTAGCTATTACTTTCGTGCCTTCGCGCGGTCTGAAGGGCAGACGCTGATTATGAGAAGCGAACATGATGCACTTTACTCTGCTGTCGCTGTCTTTGAGCGTAAAATACATATGCCCGCTGGAATGATGCGTAAAGTTCGAAATTTCTCCGCGAATCCAAACATCGCCCAATATAGGATCGGCTTCAAGCTTCATGCGAATATAGCGGTTCAGTTCTTTTATGGAATAAATGCGAGGCTCATTCGCCATACGTCTATGCCTCCCTATAACTGGCTGTCCATTACTGGATTCCGTTCGCTCGCTTAGCAGCTGTAATCGTATTCTGCATCAGCATCGTGATCGTCATCGGTCCTACTCCGCCTGGAACAGGCGTTATGTACCCGGCAACATCGAGGCAGTCCTCGTAATCGACGTCCCCTGCCAGCTTGCCGTCAGGCAGACGGTTAATGCCTACATCAATGACAATCGCGCCCGGCTTCACGTAGGAACGGCCGATCGCTTTCGCTTTGCCGATCGCTACAACGAGAATATCAGCCTGCTTGGCGATTTCCTCCATATTCGCAGTGCGCGAATGACAGATCGTTACCGTAGCGTTCTCACGAAGCAGAAGCATCGCTACAGGCTTGCCGACAATATTGCTGCGCCCGATTACAACCGCATGCTTACCTGCAATGTCAACGCCGCTGCGCTTGATCAGCTCAATAACGCCGGCCGGCGTACATGGCAACAGGCTGTCGTCGCCAATAACGAGATTGCCTACGCTTTCCGGATGAAATCCGTCAACATCCTTTTCTACCGCAATCGCGTCGATTACCGCTTTTTCGTTAATATGCTTCGGAAGCGGAAGCTGGACGAGAATGCCGTTAATGCGCTGTGATTGATTCAACTGGCCGATCAGCGACAGAAGCTCATCTTCTGTCGTCGATTCAGGCAGCCTATGTACTTCCGAATAGAAGCCAAGCTGCTGGCAAGCCTTCTCCTTCGAGCCCACATATACTTTAGAAGCAGGATCCTCGCCAACCAGCACGACCGCCAGCCCCGGCACAACCCCGCGCTGCTTCAATGCGGCGGACTCGTCAAGCATTTCGCTCCGAATAAGGTCAGAAATCTTTTTTCCTTCGATAACCTGTGCGTTCATCCAATCATTCTCCTTTAGTCCGCGAGCCTTCTATTCCGTTTTCAGCCTGAACTGAAACTGGGCGCTCTTATTCTTTTGTCGTTTGATCCAGGCTCGTCAACAGCTTGCCCAGCACGCCGTTAACGAACTTTCCGGATTCATCCGTGCCAAAATGCTTCGCAAGCTCAATCGCTTCGTTAATTGCTGCCTTTGGAGGGACATTGCTTTGAAATACCATCTCATAGCAGGCCAGCCGCAATATTTGACGGTCTACACGCGATAGACGGTCGACCTGCCATCCTGTCAAAAACTGCTGCAGCATATCATCGATTGCCCCCTTGCGTTCAACAACGCCGTTTACAAGCGAGCGGACAAATTCGTCCGTGCTGCCAATGTCTGCGGGGTTAGCGCCTAATTCGTTTTCCGAGCGCAGCTCGGCCATTATCATGTCAACCGCCTCAGACGCCGACACTTCGTTCATTTCCATTTGGTACAAGCTTGCTACTGCTATTTCTCTAGCTAATCTTCGTTTCATGTGACCTCCAAGGGGGTTAATCATCTTGCTCTATTGTTCAAAAAAAACCTATGATCTCCTCCCTGCCCCGAATTAGCGGCATTCCATATTGCGGAGTACGGAGGAGACCACAGGATTACCTAAACGGTCTGAATCGATCCAGAATAGAGTCCCAAAGTCTCTGCCATGGATATATTGTCCCGTTGCCCATTTCCTTCTGCTTTCCGAACCAATAGCCGATCGCAACAAGCAGGGCTACGAAAAGCATGTCCCAGAAACCGGTAAACAAATATATAATGCCAAAAAACAAGCCAACGGCTGCACCAGCGGCGCGCTTCCAATAGACTGCTAACAATTCCTTCCACATTGGCAGGCTCACCTCTATTCTACACGGCTTTTAAATGTGCCGGATTGCACCACGTTGGCAATGAATAAAGTCACATTCACTACCGGAATGCCCGTAATCTCTTCAACGTATTCTTTCACAGTACGCTGAATTTCTTCCGTTAACGCAGGAATGGAAGTCTCGCCGTCGACGACGGCCCTCAGCATAATTTCAATGCCGGCGTCTGTCGCCCGTACTCTGGCGCGCAAATCCTTAACGCCGCGTCCGCGCGATGCCGATTTCAGCGCTAAGTTCTCAATCGTCTCGATCGAAATGCGGATATCGCCAATATTCGTCCTTTGATCGATCGACGCAGCGGATGCCGAGCCTCTCTGAAGCGATACAATGAGGAAGCGCAAGCTGAACAGCAGCAGCAAGCCACCAGCGACTGTCCATGAAATTTGAAGGACATCGGACTCCCAAAGCTCATCTACCCAGGTATGCATCAGGCTGAGCGACACGAGGCCGAAGCCTACGCACAACATCCAAATCGATACTACGCCAATAACGATGCTGTATAAAAACAAAAGCAGCTTGTCCACGACTCTAACCAAATAGAGTACCTCCTTCATAGAAGTCGAATGAAAACCCCCTAGCGCCGAACGGCATGCCCATTCACGAGGGGGTTGTAGAAAAAATTCAATTCTTCAATGATTTATTTAACTCTTGTCGACTGCTCTTCTTCATCCGACTTTTCAGCTGTTTTGAAATGCACATCGTGAATATGTACATTAACCTCTACAACATGAAGGCCCGTCATCATTTCGATCGAACGCTTAACATTCTGTTGAATTTCTAAGGATAGCTCAGGAATTTTGTAGCCGTACTCGATAATGATGGATACATCGATCGCAGCTTCCCGCTGTCCGACTTCAACCTTAACGCCTTTGGACAAGTTTTTTCGACCCAGCAGTTCAACGATGCCTCCCGCAAAACCGCCGCTCATTCCCGCTACGCCCTTAACCTCGATCGTCGCCAAGCCCGCAATAACTTCGATGACTTCAGGTGCTATCTGGATTGTTCCGATATCTGTCTTCTCATATTCCGCAATTGTGGTCATGATGGTCGTACACCTCCTTCAAAAGTTGCGCAGCCAACCGTTCAAGCCGACTAAAATACCGCATCTTATAAATATACTATAACATTCGATCCGAATTATGACAAACTATAATGCTTGTTCAATAACTCGTCAAAATAACGTGTTTATCCGTTAATATCGTTCTCTTCGAGGAATTTGATGTCGAAGTTGCCCTGCGCGAACGCCGGGTGGTTCATCAGCTTCAAATGGAACGGAATTGTCGTCTTAATGCCGTCTATCGCGAACTCGGACAGCGCCCGCTTCATTCTCGCAATCGCTTCCTCGCGTGTAGCACCCCATACGATCAATTTGGCGATCATGGAATCATAATGCGGAGAAATCGTATAGCCCGGATATACCGCGCTGTCTACGCGAACCCCAACGCCGCCAGGAGGCAGATAGAACGGAATTGCTCCAGCCGACGGCATGAAATTGCGTTCCGAATCTTCCGCGTTGACGCGGCATTCAATCGACCAGCCGTTAATGGAAATGTCGCTCTGCTTGAACGAAAGCGGGTTGCCTTCTGCAACCGAAATCATTTCCTTAATTAAATCTACATTCGTTATCATTTCCGTTACAGGGTGTTCAACCTGAATACGGGTATTCATTTCCATAAAGTAAAACTTGCCGTCAGGCCCTAGCAAAAATTCAAGCGTGCCAGCGCCGGAGTAGTTAACGGCGAGCGCGGCGCGAACCGCGGCCTGTCCCATCTCCTCGCGCAACTCAGGCGTAATCGTCGAGCATGGCGCTTCTTCCACAAGCTTTTGCCGTCTGCGCTGTATCGAGCAGTCCCGCTCGAACAGATGAACGGCATTGCCGTGCTTATCGGCCATAATTTGAATCTCGACATGCTTCATGCCTGTCAAATACTTTTCCAAGTATACGCCCGCATTGCCGAAAGCTTTTTGCGCTTCCTGCTGCGCGTTCGTAATTTGGGTAATGAGCGACTCCTCGTCCTCTGCGATTCGAATGCCCTTGCCGCCTCCGCCTGCAGTCGCCTTAATAATGACCGGATATCCGATGTCGCGCGCAATGGCGACTGCGTCCTCAGCCGTTTCCACCAAGCCGTCGGAGCCCGGGATGATCGGCACGTTAGCCGTTTTCATCGTATGCTTCGCTACCGACTTGTCGCCCATCTTACTGATCGCTTCAGGCGAAGGACCGATAAAAGTAATATTGCACGACTCGCAAATCTCTGCGAAATCCGCGTTCTCGGCAAGGAAGCCGTAGCCGGGATGAATAGCGTCGCATTCCGTAATCGTCGCGACGCTCATAATGTTCGTCATATTCAAATAGCTGTCTTTGGACGCAGTAGGCCCGATGCAATAGGCTTCGTCAGCCAAACGGACATGAAGCGAATCCTTATCCGCTTCCGAATATACGGCGACAGTGCTAATGCCAAGCTCGCGGCAGGCGCGAATGATCCGTACGGCGATTTCGCCGCGGTTAGCTATTAATATTTTTTGGAATTTCACTTAAGAACTCCTCTCAATCAACAGTTTGCCAAGCCGGCAACCGTTCATTTACTTTTATTCCGTTTTCACTAAAAACAGCGGTTGGCCAAATTCAACAAGCTGGCCGTTGGACACTAAAATATCGACGATCTCGCCGCGAACCTCAGCTTCCAGCTCGTTCATCAGCTTCATCGCTTCCAAAATGCATACGACGCTCTTCTCATTGACGCGGTCGCCCACTTGCACGAACGAAGCCGCTTCAGGAGAAGGCGCGCTGTAGAACGTGCCTACCATTGGGGATACAATTTGATGAAGGTTAGCATTGTCCTGCTTCGCAGGCGCAGCAGTCTGCGGAGCGGCCGGAGCGGCTCCCTGCGGCGCTTCCGGTTGCGCAAAGGCTTGTACAGGCGCGGCAGTATATGTATGCGTAATCGGAGCTGCTTGTACGTTAACCACCTCTGCTTTGCCAGGCTTACGAATGAGCAAGCGCTCTCCATCATTTTCGATTTCCAACTCTTGAACGGAAGTTTGATCAATTAGTTTAATCAATTCTTTAATCTCGCTCAATTTGAACATGAATGACTTCACTCCTTAAATAGTCTTCCCTATTCTTCACATAACGTTAAACATTATATCACAAAGAGATCGGAACACGAATTATTTTTTACTGCGTTGTTTTTTTATTAGCTTTTTTATAAATAGAATGAACGAAATCGTGGATATTTTATACAATAAAACAGCCCCAGTCGCTGCCAGATTTCAACTGGATACGATTGGGGCAGCTTATTCTAGTGAGAGAGCGATATGCAGTTTTACTGGACGATTTGTACCGAAACCTTGCTAGGCTCGACGTCGAGAGCGGTCATCACCTGATCGATAATGGCGGCTGCTTCCTTCTTCTCCATGCTGTCGCTCGTCACGACGACCTTATAGCCGCTATCGTTTTTCGTCACGACTGCCATCGAGTACATTTCCATCAGATCCGATTCGATTTCTCTCAACTTCTCATAGCTCTCTTCAAGCTGCGTGAGCTCATTGGCCGCCGCCGTCGCCTCCTCCGGGTTGCTTTGCGTATTGGCGATCGCGGCCATAACACGGTCGTTAATTTCTCTCACTTCAGCTTCCCTCTCGGCAATCAATTGTCCAAAATATCCGCTGGAGACAACCCCTTGCGTTTCGAGCTGATTCAGCATCTCCTGGTCCGCATCGCTGATTGTGTAGCCGTCCGAATCTGTCACATCATTAACCGTCAAGCCGGAGCCGTCCGCTCCTGAGCCATTCTGTCCCGTTAAATTCGAGTCGGCCGCTATATCCGGCTTATCCATATCCGTCGTAAACAAATAGTAAGCGGACAGCACAACCATCAAACTGAGCATCGTTACGAGCCAAATCGTTTGTCTTTTTGTGTTCATGTGAACACCCTCCTTAGTTTAATAAAGATTGTTATTGCTTGCTTGGAAGGACGGATATGCGGGTAATCGGCACATTAACGCCCTTCTCTACCGCATCGATGATCAGATTGCGGACCGTTTTATTTTCCGCGCCTTTCGCCACGACCAGAATGCCGCGTATTCGCGGGTTGATCGTCTTCTTAATAATTGGCTTCTGGTCTCCTGACACCTCATAAAGCACAACCTGCCCGTCCTTATTGACAGACGTCACATGCCGTTTCCCGCCGCTTTTGTCGTTTTCATCCGTAATTTGCTGGGATTCCTGCGTATCGCGCTCCACGACGATTTCTTCGGTGGAATCGACGGTGACGAGAACATCTACGGAACCGACCCCCACGATTTTCTCCAAAATATCTTTCAGGCGAGTCTCCAGGGAATTTTCGATCGACTCAAATATCGTGCCTTGCTTCACCTCGCCGCCCCACGCGCTCTCCGTCTCCGTCATCGGCGGCGGATTCGCATCTTGTGATTGCGGCTCTACCCCTTTGAAGGAGAAGAACGAATTCAAAATGACAAGCGCTGCGCCAATACAGCCGATGATCAACAACAAACGCAGCGTTCTTACACGCTTCGGGCCGCTCGGGCCGCCGCCCACTGCCGTTTCAAGACTTTCCAGCCATTTGGCCACCGCTCTTGCCCTCCTGTCCTTTACTGTCCATCCTTGCTTGGCGCGGGCTGCCTGACTGTGATGCGGCTTGGATCCGCTCCCCAGTTTTGCGCGATAGCGGATCGTATCGCATCCTGCAGCGCAGGCTCAGCCTGCTCCCATTGCGGTTGCTCCGCCGTTCCGCCGCTTTCCGCCTTGTCGCCAGAGGTGTTCAGCTCCACGCTGATCGATACCGGCGCCACATCTTTTACAGCAGCCTTGTCATCGGGAAGCTGACCGGTTGGATCGGCACCCAAGAGCGTGACGGTCACACCGTTCAGATAAGGAATTTGTCCGCCCTTCTGCTGCACCCATTTAAGCTCCGCATCCACGCTGTCGATCCGCTTGCCGATCCGCTCCTCCAGCTCGGCTTGCATAGCCGTTTCCAGCGTACGCTCGGCTAAGGCTGCCGCTTCTTGCTCGCGCTGGGCGTTCAGCTCCGCCGCTTTCTCCTGAATCTGGCTTAAGCTCGGCATTTCCGCAGCCCGAAAGGAAGACGCGTCGCTCCAGATCCGCATTCCTTCATCCAGCTTTGCGTTAATATCGCCCTGCACCAGCCGCAAAATCGGCGACATTATGGTAAGCAGTATAAACAGGCCGATGACAAGCCTCGTATAGCGGAGCATCGTTTTGCCCGGAATGATCAATTCAAGGAATACCGCGAGCAGCACTACAGCAATAATGTCTCTTAGCCAGTCGCTTAACCATGCGATCATATCGGCTTCAGCCTCCTCATCTGACCATCAGCGCTGCGTTTCCTGCCGTCAAAATAATCGTAACCGCCAGAAAAAACATAAGGCTGACGGCTGCAAGCGCAGCGAATACATAGACCATCATCTTGCCGATCGTATGCAGGCATTTTACGATCGGCGAATCGCCCAGCGGCTGCATCGCCGCCGCTGCGCCATGATAGATGAGCGCCAGCGTCAGTATTTTGATAGCGGGAAAGGCGCTGAGGAACAGAAGAACGATGACGCCGGCCAGCCCGATCGCATTTTTGGCGATCATCGATGCTGAAATGACTGTATCCGCAGCGTCGGAGAACATTTTGCCGACC
>Ga0180215_1000706_pt1 | contig 40126 bp, 36 predicted proteins | sample eDN3rd37CBELigBY_FD_128871 | JGI IMG/M metagenome (GOLD analysis project Ga0180215, IMG submission 128871) | Enriched backyard soil microbial communities from Emeryville, California, USA - eDNA 3rd pass 37_C BE-Lig BY (version 2) (version 2) | ecosystem: Environmental > Terrestrial > Soil >...
CCCGGAGCGGTGGGAGCAGTTCAAGGCCGACATCGCCTTCTTCACCAAGCGCCTCGGCAGCAGGTGGGCCGAGTCGCAGAAGGACCACGGCTACAACGGCACGCCGTGGTGGAACATCTCGGGGCAGCTCCTCGCCAACGCGATCGGCCCCGCGAGCGAGCGGACGATGTTCCTCCTCGCGCTCCTCGATCCGATCCTGATCTGCACCGCCTTCGCCTTCATCTGGTGGGCGTTCGGGTTGGAGATCTTCGCGGTGGCCGCCACCTTCTTCGCGGTCAACTTCCCGTCGCGCTACTACTGGAACGGCGGCGCCTTCCTCCGCTACGACTACCTGGCCTGGGCGATCGTCGGCATCTGCCTGCTCAAGAAGAAGAAGCCGGCGCTGGGCGGCGCCTTCCTCGCCGCCACCGGCGCGCTCCGCCTCTTCCCGGTCTTCTTCGCGGTGGGGCCCGCGATCCAGGGGATCTGGCACCTGATCAAGAAGAAGGCGATGCCGCAGGAGCACAAGCGCATCCTCATGGGCGCGCTGGTGGCGAGCGCGCTCCTCGTCCCCGCGTCGCTGGTGGTGGCGAAGGGCGGCCTCGACGTCTTCAGCGACTTCGCCCACAACACGGTCAAGCACTCGGACACGCCGCTCACCAACCACATGGGGCTGCGGACCATCGTCTCGTGGCGGCCGTGGGACAACGCCAAGGCGCTCAAGAACCCGCGCCTCGACGATCCGTTCCAGACGTGGAAGGAGCAGCGGCTCGAGAACTACGGCGAGCTCAAGCTCCTCTTCATCGCCCTCAACCTGGCATTCCTGTGGGCGGTGTGGCGCAGCTCGCGGGACGAGCCGGCGTGGGTGGCGGCGGCCCTCTCCGGCACGGTGCTGATCACCACCGCGGCGGAGCTGACCTGCTACTACTACGCCTTCCTCATCCCCGGCGCGTTCCTGATGGAGAAGAAGAAGGAGATCGGCCTCTGGCTGATCCTCCTCGGCATCGGCACCATCGCGGTGACGCGGCTGGGGATCTGGGACGACGACAAGTACGTGCTGATGAGCGTCGCCTCGGTCGCCTGGTGCGTCGGCACGCTCTGGGCGCTCCTCCAGCCCGCGCTCAAGCCGAGTGGGGCGGGGACGCTCGCCGCCGCCGTCGCCGCGTCGCGGAAGTAGGCCGATCCCCGCCCGGTCGTCCGGCGGGCGAGCCGGTGCCGGGAACTTTGCCGGGCGCCTTCCGTGTCTTCCCTCCGCGCGCGGTCGGGACTTGCGCGCGGACGAAGAGAGGAAGTTGGACGCCCACCGCTTCACCCGGCTGATCGAGCCCCACCTGGACGTGCTCCACCGCCTGGCGCGCCGCCTCACCGCCACCCGCGCGGACGCGGAGGACCTGGCGCAGGAGGCGCTCGTGCGCGCGTTCGAGCGGCGGGCGTCGCTGCGCGAGCCGGCGCGGGTGCGGGCGTGGATGCTCGCGCTGGCGCGCAACCTCCACTTGAACAGGGTCCGGGACGAGAAGCCCCACCTCCTCGTCCTCTCCGGCGACAGGCCGGTGGAGGGGACGGCGCGGGAACCGCGGGGCGATCTGGAGCGGGAGCTGCTCGATCGGCACCTGCCCGACGAGCTCCTCCTCGCGCTGCGCGCCCTGCCGGAGGAGCAGGCGACGGCGATCTGGCTCCGCGAGGTGGAGGGGCTCTCCTACGAGGAACTGGCGGAGGCGATGGGGACACCCATCGGCACGGTCCGGTCGCGCCTCGCCCGCGCGCGGACCGCGTTGCTGGAGCGCCTGCGCGAAGGCGCGAAGGCGGCAGGAGGTGCGGAATGACGGCTTGCCTGGACGCGGAGCGGCTCGGCGCGGTGGTGGACGGCGCGGCGGACGCCGCCGCCATTGCCCACGTGGCCGATTGCGCCACCTGCGGCGCCCGGGTGGCGGAGCTGGAGGCGCTGGGTGCCGCGTTTCGCCGGATCCCCGTGGCGCGGGAACGCGCCCCGGCATCCCTCCACGCCACGCTGCGCGGCCTCGAGGCGGGCGCCTCGAGCGAGGGGAAGCTGCGCCGCCGATCCGTCGCGGGCTTCGTGGCGGCGATCGCCGCAGCGGCGGCGCTCTTCCTCGCGCCGGAGGGGGGCGGCGTCTCCGCGGCGCTGGCGGACGAGGCGGCGGCGAGCCACCTGCGCGCCTTCGCGAAGAACGCGGCCTGCGAGGTGGAGAGCGAGGATCCCGCCCTGCTCGGCGCGTGGTTGCGCACCGGGCTCGGCCTCGGGGGCGAGGTGGAGGTGCCGCTCCGCCCCGGCGTGGAGCTGGTGGGGGCGCGCCGCTGCTCCCTCTTCGGCGAGATGGCGGGCGCGGTGGTCTACCGCGCCGGCGGCGAGACGGTGACGATGTTCGTGCCCACGCCGGGCAGCGCCGCCGCGCGGGCCTGCGCCCGGGCGGTGGGAAGCTGCCGCGCTGCCAGCGGCGGCCAGACCGTCTGCGTGGTGGAGGGGAGGAGCGGGCCGCGGGTGGTGGTGGGCGAGCTGCCCGCCCAGCGGCTCTGCGAGGTGGCGCAGGGCGGTTGAGGCGCGCGGAGCGGCGTCTCGCTCCGCCGGAGGCGGGGCGAACGCAAACGGGCATTGGGCGCCGGCGCGCCCGTCCTCCACCCGATCCCGTGCAAGAGGGGCCGGGCGGGGGACCGCGCGACACCGCGGAACCGAACGGGCGCCCGCCGTGTCCTCGCAGGCGACCCCAGGAGATCCGGCACCATGCTCTCGCTCTCGCTCCCCGCCGCCTTCGTCGCTGGCACCCTCTCCTTCCTTTCCCCCTGCGTCTTCCCGCTGGTGCCCGGCTACCTCTCCTTCCTCACCGGAAGCGCCGCGGGCGGGAGGCGGCGCGCCGTCCTCCTCGCCGCCTTCTTCGCCCTGGGCTTCGGCCTGGTCTTCGTCGCGCTGGGCGCCACCGCCTCCTCGGTGGGGCAGTTCCTCGGCGCCCACCGCCGCTGGCTGGAGCTGGCGGGCGGCGCGGTGGTCCTCCTCTTCGGCCTCCACCTCCTCGGCGTCCTCCGCGTCGGCCTCTTCTTCCGCGAGGCGCGCTTCCACGCCATTCCCGCGCCGAAGGGGCCCGCCGGCGCCCTCCTCGTCGGCGCCGCCTTCGGCTTCGGCTGGTCGCCGTGCGTCGGCCCGCTGCTCGGCGGCGTCCTCACCCTCGCCGCGGCGGAGGGGACGGTGGGGCAGGGCGTGGCGCTCCTCGCCGCGTACGCGGCGGGGCTCGCCATCCCCTTCGTCGCGGCGGCGGCGGCGCTCGAGCGCTTCCTCGCCGCCTCGAAGCGGATCCGCCCGCTGCTGCCGTGGATGGAGCGCGCCGGCGGCGGTCTCCTCGCCCTCTTCGGCCTGCTCCTCCTCACCGGCAGGATGGGGATCGTCGCCGTCTGGCTCCCCGGCTTCGAGTCGCTCGCATGGTGAGCGGCCATGGCGCTGGGCGGCAACGCTGCTACACTGCGCGCCCGATGAAGCGCCTGAAGCTCTGCATCCAGACCGCCGCGGTGGTCCTCGCCCTCGCGCTCCCCTGCGCCGCGGCGGCCCAGATCCGCAACGCCCAGGACCTCACCACCACCCGCGCCCTCGCCATGGGCGACGCCTTCCGCGCCATCGCCACGTCGAACGAGGGGATCTACTTCAACCTCGCCGGCCTGGCGCGGGTGCCGCGCTACGAGGTGGATCTCGTCTACCTGCGGGACGAGACCGGCGACCTCAACCTCTACAACGGCTCGATCGTCGACGGGAAATCGACCGCGGTCGCCACCGGCCTCGCCTACAGCCGGCTCTCCTCCGGCGGGCTCGACGGGCACGTGGTCAACCTCGGCTTCGGCCTGCCCCTCGGCCACCGCGCCTTCCTCGGCTTTGGCCTCAAGTACCTCAACTTCTCCGATCCCGAGGAGACCAACTCGATCACCGGCGACCTCGGCCTGATCATCCAGCCGGTCGATCTCCTCGCCATCGGCATCACCACCTACAACGTGATCGACGTGCACAGCTCGCAGGCGCCGCGGCGCGCGGCGATCGGCGCCGCCCTCGGCTCCGACAGCAACTTCCACCTCGCCTCCGACGTGGTCTTCGACTTCTCCGGCGACGACACGGAGCTCACCTTCCACGCGGGCGCCGAGTACCTGCTCGTCGGCGAGTTCCCGCTCCGCGCGGGCTTCAAGCGCCACGACGCCACCGGAGACGACTACCTCTCCGCCGGCCTGGGCTGGATCTCGCCGGAGTTCGCCCTCGAGGGCGCCTATGTGCAGAACATCGGCGAAGGTAGGGGCGAGGATCACACCTTCAGCTTCACCTTCAAGTTCTTCCTGTAGGTACGGGCGCTCGTTCCGACGGGGCGCGACGTGATAGTTTGCGCCCCGATGTCGTTGCTCCAGCCCGTGCGGGGACGGATCCCCGTCGACACCACCAGCCCCGAGGCCGTCGCCGCCGCGGCGCGGCGGCTCTGCGACGAGCTGCTCGCCTGGAACCGCCTGCGCCCCGGCGACGTGGTGGCGGCCCGCTTCACCGGCGGCGCCTCGCTCCCCGCCTCGCCCGTTCCCGCCGCACGGGAAGCGGGCTGGAGCGGCATCCCCATCTTCTTCACCCGGGCGGCAGACGACGCCGGCCTGCTCGAGGTGGAGGCCCACGTGCGCCTCCGCCGCAAGCGGCGCCTCCGCCCCCTGGAGCTCGCGTGAACGTCACCCCTCCCGAACCGCCCTACGGCGTGATCGGCCTCGGCCTCGTCGGCGGCTCCCTCGCCCGCGCCATCGCGCGCACCCTGCCGCAGGCCCGGCTGGTGGTGGTGGAGCCGGAGCCCGGCGCCCGCGCCGCCGCCCTCGCCGACAGGATCACCAAGGACGCCCTCGACGCCCCCGGGCCGCTCCTCGCCGAGTGCCGGCTGATCTTCCTCTGCGTCCCGATGCAGGTGCTCCCCACGCTCCTGCCCCAGCTCGCGCCCCACCTCCACCCCGAGGCGATCCTCGCCGACGTCCTCCCGGTGAAGCGGCCGGTGGAGAAGCTGATGGCGGAGGCGCTCCCCGCCGCCAGGTGGGTGGGCTGCCACCCGCTGGTGGGCGGGCGCGATCCCCAGGGCTTCCAGCGCTCCCGCCCCGACCTCTTCGTCGGGCGGCCGGTGGCGCTCTGCCCGCGCCCGGGTGAGGAGAACCTCGCCGCTGGCGTGGGCACGGTCTGGGCGGCGCTGGGGGCGCGGCCTGTGGTCCTCCCCGCGGAGGAGCACGACCGGATCGTCGCCGTCACCGACCACGCCCCCTACCTGATGGCGCTGGCGCTGGCACGGGTGGCGGGCGCCACCCCGGGGGCGGAGCGGCTGGTGGGCCGCGGCATGGAGGAGGCGCTGCGTCTCGCCGGCTCCTCGCCCTCGCTGGTGGCGGCGGCGGTGGCGGAGAACCCCTTCGCTCCTGCGGTGGTGCGGGTCCTCGCCGACGAGCTGCGCCGCCTCGCCGACCTCGCCGAGAGCGATCCCGCCGCCTTCGAGGCGGCCGCCACCGAGGCGCGGGACGCCCGCAACCGCCTCGTCGCGGATTAGCGGACGATGCCCCGCGTCTCCGTCCTCCTCCCCGCGCGCAACGCGGAGGCGACGCTGCGCCCCGCGCTCCGCTCGATCCTCCGCCAGAGCTTCCGCGATCTGGAGCTCGTGGCGGTGGACGACGGCTCCACCGACGGCACCGCCGCGATCCTCGCCGAGGCGGCGGCGGCGGATCCCCGGGTGCGGGTGGTGCGCGGGCCGGGCAGGGGGATCGTCGCTGCCCTCGAAGCCGGCAGGGCGATCTGCACGGGCGAGCTGGTGGCGCGGATGGACGCCGACGACGTGGCCCATCCGGCGCGTATCGCCGAGCAGGTCGCCCGGCTCGACGGGGATCCCTCCCTCGACGGCCTCGGCTGCAACGTGGCGATGTTCCCGCCCCAGCGGATCGCCGAGGGGATGCGCCTCTACGTGGGCTGGCTCAACGGCCTCCACACCGCGGAGGACGTGGCCCGGGAGCGCTTCGTCGAGAGCCCGCTGGTCCACCCGGCGGTGATCCTCCGCGCCGCCGCGCTGGAGGCGGTGGGGGGCTACGTGGAGCGCGGATGGCCGGAGGACTACGACCTGTGGCTTCGCCTGCTCGGCAACGGCGCGCGCCTCGCCAACCTGCCCGCGGTGCGCCTCTTCTGGCGCGACCACGGCAGGCGGCTCACCCGCACCGACCCCCGTTACGGCAAGCCGGCCCACCTCGCCCTCAAGGCGTGGCACCTCGCCCGCGGCCCCCTCGCAGCGAGCCGGCGCTGCGCGATCTGGGGCGCGGGGAAGACGGGCAAGGCCCTCGCCCGCGCCCTGGCGGCGGAAGGGGTATCGGTCGAGTGGTGGATCGACGTCGCGCCCCGGAAGGTGGGGGGCACCGCCCAGGGGGCGCCGGTGCTGGGGCCCGACGCCCTGCCGCCGAAGGGCGGTCCGCTCCTGCTGGTGGCGGTGGCGGCCCGCGGCGCCCGGGCGGAGATCCGCGACCACCTCGCCGGCGCCGGCTGGGAGGAGGGGCGCGACTACCTGGTCTGCTGGTAGCCGGCGCAGGAACGACGAAGCCCCCGCCGGTGGGCGAGGGCTCCGCTGGCACACGGTGCGTGCGCGGGCTCAGAGATCCTGCGGCTTGAGCGTCGCGCGCTTGTTGGCGCGGGCGCGCTCGATCGCCTTCGAGATCGTGCCGTGCACGAACTCGTTGAGGGCGTTGAGGAACTCCTCGCTGGTCCGGACGGCCTCGTCGCCGGCGCCACCCTTGCTCTTGATCGCCTCGCGAACCTTGGACTGGACGAGGAGCATCTCGCGGTCATCGGCCATGTGTCTTCCTCCTGGGAAACTCCGGCGGACGAAAGGGCCGCCGCGTTAGCGCAAAGGGATAGCTAGCCCTCGGGTGGCCTTTCAAGGGAAAAGAGCCCCAAAGCTGCGGAGAAATCGGCAGGAAAGGGCGCTTCCAGCGCGAGCGTCCCCCCGGAGGGGTGCGGAAGGGCGAGAGCCCTGGCATGGAGCAGGAAACGCTTCGGCTCGATCGCGCCGGCGCGCGCGGGACCGCCGTAGCGCACGTCGCCGACGATCGGATGGCCGAGGTGGGCGAGGTGGACGCGGAGCTGGTGGGTGCGCCCCGTCTCCGGGAGGAGCCGCACCAGCGTCGCCTCCTCGCCGAGGTGTGCCACCGCCTCCCAGCGGGTGCGGGCGGGGGCGCCGTCGGGGCGGACCGCGTACGCGCCCTTGCGCCCCGGCGCGGGGCCGAGGGGCGCGTCGATCGCGCCGCTCCCCTCGAGGCGGCCGGCGACGATCGCCTGGTACTCCTTGCGCGCCGTCCCTTCGCGGAACGCCGCGGCGAGGGCGCGGGTGGCGGTGGGCGTCTTTCCGAAGACCACCACGCCCGAGGTCTCCCGATCGAGCCGGTGGACCGTCGCCACCTCCGCGGTCCTGCGCCCGAGATGCCTGGCCACCAGCCACGGAAGGGTCCCCACGTCGCCGGTCAGGGTCGGCTGCGAGGCGACGCCCGCGGGCTTGGCCACCGCGAGCACCTGCTCGTCCTCGTGGAGGATGGCGAAGGGCTCCGCCGGCGCCTGCTGCACGCGCCCCGCCTCCTCCAGCACCGCTTCCACGCGCTGGCCGGCGCGGACGATCCGCGAGGCGGTCTTGCAGCGGCTCCCCTCGAGGTAGACGCCGCCGCGGTCGAGCGCGCGCCGCGCCTCGCCGCGGGAGATCCCGCCCCGGGCGGCGAGGAAGCGATCCAGCCGCTCCCCCTCGTCCCCCGGGGCGACGATGAGCTTGATCCGTTTGATGTCAGGCCTCGGCGCAGCCGCCGGTGGAGCAGGCGCCGGCGCCGCAGCCGCCGCCGGACTCGCTCTTCTTCTCGGACGAGTTGGAGGCCTTGTTGGTGCTGGCGTAGCCGTCCGCGTACCAGCCGCCGCCCTTGAGGGCGAAGGCGGTGTTGGAGATGAGCCGGCGGACCTCGCCGCCGCAGGTCTCGCAGGTGGTCCGCGCAGGCTCGGTGATCTTGTGGTTCAGCTCGTAGACGCCGCAGCTCTTGCACTCGTACTCGTAGATGGGCATCAGTCGCCGTCCTGTTGCAGGTTCCGGCGCGCAACCTAAAGCAAGGCAGGAACCTGTCAAGCGAGGTGGCGTTCGTGGAAGAAGTGCTGCGGATCCGCAGGGAACTGGCCCTCCTCCGCGCCGCGCGGAGCCAGGGCTGGTGCCGCGTCCACCGCGGGCTCGCGCCCGATTTGGCGGGGCCGTACCAGCGCTTCCGCGCCGCCCGCCACGGCGACAGCCTCCGCGCGATCGACGAGGCGGCGCGCCGGGCGGGGAGCGAGGAGGAGCGGCAGGGGCTCGCCCGCCTGCGCGCGGCGGTGGCCGAGGAGCGGGCGCGCTCGGTGGTGACGCGCCTCGAGGAGGAGATCGCCGCGGCGGAGATCGCCGCCGTCGCGGAGGGGCCGGAGGGGCGGCTGCCGCTGCGGTCTGCGCTGCGCGCGCTGGTGCTCGAGCCGCAGCGCGGCAGGCGGGAGCGCCTCGCCGACGCGTGCGCGCGGGCGGCTGCCGCGGAGGAGGGGCGCCGCGCCGACGCGATCGCGATGCAGCAGGAGGCGCTCGCCCGCACCGGCGTGACGGCGGCGCAGCTCGCCGGCTTCGATCCCGCGAAGCTCGCCGAGGAGGCCCAGGTGGCGCTCGCCCGGACCGGGGACGCGTTCCGCGAGCTCCTCCCCTGGGCGCTGGGGCGGTGGGTGGCGGAGGGGGTGCAGCCCCTGCCGCGGGGCGACCTGGCGGACCACGATCTCGGCTGGCTCGACTCGGCGGCCTTCCTCGGGGGGATCTTCCCGGCGGGGGCGCTCACCCTCACCGCGCGGCGGCTGGTGGAGGCGATGGGCTTCGATGCGCGGCGGCAGGGCGTCCGCCTCGACGTCGAGCGGCGGGAGCAGGCGCTGGTGGGCGCGTGCGTGGCGCGGGGCGAGAAGCCCGGGCAGGCGGCCATCTTCCTCGCGCCGCTGGGGACGCCGCGGGACTGGAGCGATCTCTTCGGCGCCCTCGCCATCGCGCTGCGGGCGGTCTCGATCGCGCCGGCCGCTCCCGCGGAGGATGCGTGGGCGGGCGATCGCGCCCAGGAGGCGGCGTTCGCGGCGCTCTTCCGCGGCGTGGTCCGCCAGCCGCTCTTCTTCCGGCGGGTGCTCGGCGCGGGCGGCGCCGCGGCGGAGGAGGCGGCGCGCGGGGCGAACGTGCTGGCGCTCCTCGAGCTGCGGCGGCTGTGCGCCCTGGCGCTCTACGAGCGGGAGGCGTGGAGCCGGCCGCCGTCGCGGAGCCTGGCGCGCACGTTCGGCGAGCTGTGCGCGGAGGCGATCGGGGCGCGCTGCGACGAGCGGTGGTACCTGCACGGGCTCGACCTGGCGCTGCCCGCGAGCACGGCGCTGCGCGGCCTCGCCCTTCTGGCGGCGATCGAGCCCGCGGTGCTGGAGCGCTGCGACGAGGACTGGTGGCGCAACCCGCGCACCGGGCCGTGGCTGCAGGGGCTGTGGGCGCGGGGCGCGGCGGTCGACGTGGCGGCGCTCGTCGGCGGCGCGCCGTCGCTGGATGGCTACGCGCGATCGCTGCTGGCGCGGTTGTGACGGGGCGCGCCGGCCGTCCGGCGCCGGTGCGGTCGGGAGGGCGCGTTTCGGCCGCTCGGCATCGGGGCCGTCGCGGCGGTGCTCGTCGACGGCGCGGGTGCGCGACGGCCGCTCGGCATCGGGACCGTCGCGGCGGTGCTCGTCGGCCGCGCGGGTTCGCGACGGCCGCTCGGCATCGACCGCCCGGGCGTCGCGCAAGAGAGGGCGTCCGCTCGACCGGGGCAAGCGGCCGCCGCCGACGCGATCAGTCGTCGAGCCGCCGCAGGGCGCGGAGGATCCGCTCCTTCTCCGGCGACGCGGGCGCCGCGGGCGTGCGGGAGGCGCGGGTCTGGGCGGCGAGGTGGGCCTTGTAGCGGCGCCGGATCTCGAGCTCCATCAGGACCAGCTCGTCCAGCACCTCGCCCGTCGCCTTGCGCTCGAGGGGCGCCGTCTCCCGCGCCTCGGTCCGAACGATCTCGAGCTCCCGGGTCCGATTCTTCCGCTCGCGCAAAGCCGACCTCCACCGTGAACCGTGTCGCACCTTCGACCCTACCCCGGGGCGGAGCTCCGTCAATTTTTCCGGCGGCTCCCACCCGATCCCGTGGGCGTCAGTCGTCCTCCGGCACCGGCGCCTCGCCGCTCTTCGCGGCCTCCGCATCCTCCGCGCCGGCGCGCTGGAAACCGTAGGCCTTCAGGGTCGCCACCACGCCGGGCGGGCGGGGCGCGTCCTCGATGTGCTTCGGCACCTCGATCGTCCCGTCGTGGGCCTTGACCGCCAGCTTGACCGAGAGCTCGAGGCGCGACTCCCCCTTCTCGCCGGGGACCACCACCGCCGCCTTCAGGTCCGCCTCCAGCGGCACCGCCGTGGCGGCATCGACCACCAGCGTGCCGGAGACGCTCTGGGGCCTGCCCTTCTCGAGCGCCTCGAGCCGCAGCTTCGTGTCCTCGTCGGGGCCGCCCTTCGGGAAGGCCACCTCGGGCAGCGGCGTGGCGAGCTCCTTCTCCCGCATCTCCCCCAGGGCGACGCGGTAGCGGATCGCCTTGCGGCCCGCCACCGTGGTCTCTCCCGCCTGGGTGAGGGCCATCGCCCCATGGACCCAGTCGCGGAAGGTGGAGAGGGTGGAGTAGGCAGAGGCGACCACGTGCTCGGAGGAGCCGCGATCGCGGCGCCGCTCGCGGAACTTCGCGTAGCGGGAGCGGGCGTAGGAGATGCCGTCGACCTTGACCCACTCCATCCCCTGCCGCTCGTCGTTGTGGATGCGGGCGTGGAAGTCGCCGTTCCTGCCGAGCGCCACCATCCGCTCCTCGGCGAGCTGCACGCTCTTCTGCCCCGCCACCCAGCGGAAGGAGATCTCCGCGTCCTGCTGGTGGGGGCCGAGGCGCGCCGCCGCCTCCTGCGCGGAGATGGCGAAGACGCGATCCACGAGGGCCGGATCCGCGTCGAGCCTGCCTGCGTCGAGCTTCTCCGCCGCCGCCTGGAGCACCTTGGGCGGATCCTCCGGCGAGAAGATCCGCGCCTTGGCTGCCTGGTCCTCCTCGCTGGAGCAGGCGGCTGCAGCGAGGGCGGCTGCGGCGATGAGGGCGGCTGTGCGAATGCGCATCGGGTGCTTCCTCGTGGAGTCGGGGCGGGGCAACGTAACCACCCGGCCCCCGCGCGGGCAAGCATCTGCCGCCCGCCCGGTCGCCCGCTCCGCGGCAGGCGCTGCATCTCCTCCACCCGGCCCCGCTCGTGCGGGTCCCGGCGAAGGAGAGGCGCGCCGGTGCGCCCAGGACAACCGTGCGTCTGCTCCGCTCCGGCAAAGCGAGCCGCCGCTGCGCGGCGACTCAGTCGTCTCCGCGCGCCGCCGGCGCGAAGGCGCTGTCCACGAGGAGGGCCAGCCCCGCCACGTCGCTGATGTCGCCTTCGAGGCGCGGGATCCCCACCAGCGGCGCGCGCCCGTGCCGGGCGAGGCGATCGAGCATCTCCCGATCCCGCGCCGCCCGGGCCCGCTCCCGCTCGTAGCTCGACTCCAGCCGCTCCAGCAGCGACGCCGCCTCCTCCGCGGGCAGCTCCGCGGCGAGGGCCTTCCCGGTGGCGTCGCGCTCCGCCTGGCTCGCCGGCGGGCGCTGCGGGTGGAGGCGGTTGACCACGTAGCCCCCGAAGGGCATCCCCAGCTCCTGCAGCTTCTCGCGGAAGTAGAGCGCGTCGTCGATCGAGGCCGCCTCCGGCGAGGTGACGAGGAGGAAGGTGGCGTCGCGGGAGGAGAGGAGGGCGCGCACCTCGTCCGCGTGCTGGCGGAGGGTGGCGGTCATCCCGCCGAGGGTGCCGAGGAACTCCTGCAGCTCGGTGGCGAAGCCGGCGCCGAAGATCCGCTCCAGCACCGAGCCGACGATCTTCCCGGTGCGCTGGAGGAGGCCGCGCACGCCCCGCTGCGGCTCGGGCAGGAACCACTTGAGCACCCGGTCGTCGAGGAAGCGGGTGAGCCGCCCCGGCGCCTCGAGGAAGTCGAGGGCGTTGCGCGTGGGCGGCGTGTCGAGGACCACCACGTCGAAGCGCGGATCCGCGGCGAGCTCGTGGAGCTTCTCCTCCGCGGTGTACTCCTGCATGCCGGCGAGCAGGCCGGAGACCTGCTGGTAGAGGCGGTTCTCGAGGATCTTCTTCGCGCGGTCCGGCGGGTTGAGGCGGCGCACCAGCGCGTCGAAGGTCTGCTTCGGATCGAGCATCAGCGCGTGGAGCGAGCCTTCCGGGGGCACGCCCGCCCGGTCGAGGAGCGCCCGCGGCACCGGCTCCGGCTCGCTGGGGAGGCCGGGCATCCCCAGGGCGTCGGCGAGGCGGCGGGCGGGATCGATGGTGAGGACCACCGCGCGCTTCCCCCGCCGCGCGGCGGCGAGGGCGATCGCCGCGGAGGTCGTGGTCTTTCCCACGCCACCCGCGCCGCTGCAGACCACCACCCGCTTGTCGTCGATCAGGGAAGAGAGCATCTGTCGGGTCCGGCCGCGCGCACCGCGCGGGCGGGCGCAGCCTATGCCCGGCCCGGCCGCGCGGCAACGGAAACGCACGACGTCGCCCGGCCCGGACGCACGGGACGCGCAGTCCGCTGCGTCACCCGAACACGAGGCGCACCACCGCGATCGAGGCGGCGAAGCCGGCGGCGTCGGCGACGAGCGCCGCGGGGATCGCGTGGCGGTAGCGGGTCACCCCCGCCGCGCCGAAGTAGACCGCCAGCACGTAGAAGGTGGTCTCGGTGGAGCCCGCCATCACCGCCGCCATCAGCGCGGCGAGGGAGTCGGGCCCCTCGCTGCGGATCAGATCGCCGAGGATGCCGTTGGCGCCGCTGCCGGAGAGGGGGCGGACGATCATCATCGGAAGCACCGACGCGGGGATGCCGAGGGGCTCGAGCACCGGGGCGAGCCAGCCCGCGAGCAGCTCCATCCCGCCCGCGCCGCGGAAGGCGCCCACCGCGGCGAGGACGGCGACCAGGTAGGGGATGATCCGCACCGCCACCTGGAAGCCCTCCTTCGCTCCCTCCACGAAGGCCTCGTAGATCCGCACGCCGCGGGCGAGCCCTGCTGCGGGGATCCCCACGAGGAAGAGCGGGATCGCCCACTTCGAGACGAGATCGAGGGCGCGGACCAGCCACTCCATCACGCCAGCTCCGGCGGCATGCGGCCGAGCCGGGTCCGCGCCAGCAGCCTGGCGGCGGCGATCCCCACCAGGGTGGAGACGGCGGTGGCGAGGAGGGTGGGGCCGACGATCGACGCGGGGTTCTCCGCGCCGCCCGCCGCGCGCATCGCCACCACGGTGGCGGGGACGAGCTGCACCGAGCTGGTGTTGATCACGAGGAAGAGGACCATCGCGTCGGTGGCGGTGTCGCGGCGCGGGTTGAGCGTCTGCAGCTCCTCCATCGCCTTGAGGCCGAGCGGCGTCGCCGCGTTGCCGAGCCCCAGCGCGTTGGCGGAGACGTTGAGGACCATGGCGGTCATCGCCGGGTGATCGGGCGGGACGTCGGGGAAGAGCCGTTGCATCACCGGGCGGAGCGCCCGGGCGACGGCGTCGGTAAGCCCCGCCTCCTCCGCCACCCGGAGGAGGCCGAGCCACAGGGCGAGGGCGCCGACGAGGCCGAGGGCGAGGGTGACCGCCCCCGCCGCGCCGTCGAGCGCACCGCGGGTGAAGCCGTCGAGGTTGCCGGAGACCACCGCGACGAGGAGCCCGGTGGCGAGGAGGAGGAACCAGATCAGGGCCACGGGGGCAGGCTACGGGCGAGCGGCCGGGCCGTCGAATTCTCTGCCCGCCTGCCGGGCGGGCGGCGGTGGATCGAGCCGGCGGAAGACGAGCGCCGTCCGGTCGGTTGGGCCGTCGATCGAACGGAGGTTCGGATGGCCCGGAGATGGTGGGCGGTCCCCGCGCTGGTGGGCGCGGCGGTCGCGCTGGCGGCGTGTGGAGAAGACAGGGGCTGGAAGGGCAGCGAGAAGTGGGCGTCGTGGGGCGACGGGACGGTGATCATCCCGCAGCCGGGCGATCCGCCCGTGGGCGAGGGGAACGCCGCGGAGCCGGGGACGCCCGCGCCCGGTGGGCCGATCACCGCCGCCGACTGCCTTGCGCTGGTGACGGCGGAGGGCAGGCGGATCCACGTCGCGGCGGACGCCGCCCCCGGCGGCGACGGCAGCGAGGCGGCTCCCTTCCGCAGCATCCAGGCGGCGCTCGCCGGCGCCGCGCCGGGCGACACGGTAGTGCTCGCACCGGGCCGCTACGCGGAGGACGTGCGCACCGTGCGCGACGGCACCCGCGCCGAGCCGATCGCCATCGTGGGCGCGCCGGGGGCGGTGGTGCAGGGCGCCGGGGCGGAGAACGTCATCGCGATCGATCACGACCACCACCTCCTCTGCGGCTTCACCGTCGACGGCCTCCACGGCGATCGGGGGAGCGCGGCGGGATACCGCGACGGGCTGCTCCGCGCCGCGGGCGTCACCGGCCTGCGCCTCCTCGCCATGGACTTCCGGAACGCGGGCGGCGCGTGCGTCCGCATCGCCGGGGGATCGAATGGAAACGAGGTGGCCTGGAGCGCTTTCGAAGCGTGCGGCGTTCGCGACTTCGTCTTCGGCGGCGCCGGGAGGAGCGGCGAGGCGATCGCGATCGGGACCGCGTCCGGCGCGGGGGAGCCGGATCGCTCCGACGAGAACCACGTCCACGACAACCGCTTCGACACCGGCGGAAACGAGTGCGTGGCGATCGAGGCGCCCTCCGCCGGCAACGTGATCGAGCGTAACCGCTGTACCGGCCAGCTCGACGCCGCCTCGGGTGGCATGGCGAGCCGCGGCAGCGGGAACCTCTTCCTGGACAACGAGATCGGCGGGAACGTGGGGGCGGGGATCGTGCTCGGCGGCGCGGGCGAGGCGGAGGGGATCGACAACGTGGCCACCGGCAACGTGATCCGCGACAACGCGGGCGGCGGGGTGAAGGTGACGCGGGCGCCGCAGCGGCGCGTCTGCGGCAACACCCTCGCCGGCAACGCCGCGGGCGACGCGGTGGGCGAGCACGCGGCGGCGTACGCCCCCGGCGCGCCCTGCGAGGAGTGAGGGGCGCGCGCTGCTGCTGCCGAAGGGCGAGCGCGCGGTGGGGTGCGCCGGAACGTCGCGCGAGGCGTGAAACGGGCGCGCCCTGCCGCGGCCGCCGGCGGCGTGCGCGCCGGCTCCGTCGAGGCGCGAAGAGGGGTGCGCCTTGCCATGGCCCGCGTCGCGCGCTGCGGACCTCTCGTGCGGGGCATGGAGGCGGGCACCGCCGGCCTGGAGTGGACGCCGCCGCATGGCCCGCAGGCGCAGGGTGACGCGCACGCAGGCGGTTCGATGCGCCGCCCCACGGACCGCGGGGCCGGTCCGGCAGGCCCCTTCCGCCCGATGTCGGCCCCCCGCGCTATGCTGCGGGGGATGCTTGAACGCCTGCCCCTCCTCGCCCTCCTCCTGCTCGCAGCGGGCTGCGCCACCACGCAGCCGGTGGCGACGCCCGTCGCCGCCCCCGCTCCCGCGGCCCCGCTGCCGGAGGTGCTGCGCCTGCAGCGCCCGGTGGGGGGCGAGTGGCTCGGCCTCTACCTCCTCGACCGCAAGGCGGGCTGGCTCTACGCGGACACCGCCGCCGACGTGTTCGAGGGGCTGCCCGCCATTCGCGCCGAGCTCGCCCTGGCCCTCGAACTCGCGGTGGGGGGCAACGTCGCCCGCCGCTACGTGGTCGATCGCCGCTGGTACGAGCGGCGCGACGGCGGCAGGCTCCTCGGCTTCGAGGCGATCCGCCGGGGGGATGGCGGCGACCGCCACCTCACCGCCCGCTGCGACGGCACCGCCTGCGCCGTGCGCATCCGCCGCGACGGCGAGGAGGAGGTGCGGACCATCCCCCTGCCGCCGGAGACCGCCACCGACGCGGACCCGGTGCGCCTCGCCGCCGCCCGCAGGAGCGCGGTGGAGGTGACCTGGCTCGACCTCGACGAGCTCCGCCTCCACCGCGGCCGCCACGCCTTCGACGCGGTGGAGGGGGGCAGGGTGCGCGTCCTCACCCGGGAGGCGGGGGAGAGCTTCGACCTGGTCACCCTGCTGGACGAGAGTGGCGCCACCGCGGAGGTGCACCTCGGGCCGGGGCTGGTCGCCCGGGCGGAGCCGGAGGCGGTGGCCCGCACCCTCGGGACGCCCGCCGAGGTCTTCGAGCTCACCGCCATCCGTCTCCCGGCGCCGCTGCCCGAGGCGCCGGAGCGGGTGGTCCTCGAGGTGGAGGGGCTGCCCGAGCCGCTCTGGCGCAGGGATGGGCGGCAGCAGTTCGAGCCGCTCCCCGATGGCGCGGTGGTGGTGACCATCGACGCGGGGGGCGCGTTGCAGGCGGGGCCGGCGGAGCGGGAGCCCTTCCTCCAGGCCACCCCCAGCGTCGACTGGGACCACCCCGCCGTCCGCGCGCTCGCCGCGGAGCTGCGGGCGGGCGCCGGCTCCCCGGCGGAGCTGGCCCGCCTCCTCCTCGAGGAGGTCCACCAGCGGCTGGAGAAGGCCTACGGGGTCTCGTCGGACACGGCGAGCCGCGTCCTCGCCGAGGGGCGGGGCGACTGCACCGAGCACGCCCTCCTCTTCGTCGCCCTGGCGCGGGCGGCGGGCATCCCCGCGCGGCAGGTCCACGGCCTGGTCCACACCGACACCGGCGCGGGGCCCGCCCTCTACTGGCACGAGTGGGCGGAGATCCTCCTCGACGGCAGGTGGGTGGCGGTCGATCCCACCTTCGGCCAGTTCCCCGCGGACGCTACCCATCTCGCCCTGGGGACCGGGCGCTCCACCTCCTCCACCCACGTGATGGGGCAGCTCCGGATCCGGCGCGCGGCAGCGCCCGCTCCCTCGCCGCGGGGCAGGTGACCGCGGCGCGTCCGGTGCCGCCGTCGCTCGCCCTGCCTCGCGGAAAGGGCGAGGCACCTTTCGTTGACGCCCTCGATCCGGGTTGATAACACCGCGCGGTCTTCGGCCTTTTTCGGTCCCGGAGGGCCCATGATCCGTCCGCTCGCCGCGCTCGGCGGCATCGCGCTCGCTTCGCTCACCCTCGTCGACACCGCCCACGCCCAGCAGCCGCCCCCGCCCCGCGACATGCCCCGGGAGGGCGGTGCCGAGGTGGACGACGCGGAGCGCGCCGCCCTCCGCGAGCAGCTCCGGCGGGAGCTCTCCGCCGAGTTCGAGCAGCGGCTCGAGCAGGCCCGCGAGGAGATGCGCGACGAGGTCCGCGCCGCGGTCGCCTCCGCGGGCGCCGCCTCCGAGTGGGAGGAGGAGTGGGACGACGTCCGGCCCCAGCTCGAGTTCCTCGAGCTCGACGGCTACTTCCGCACGCGGATGGACGTCTTCCACAACTTCGATCTCAACACCGGCCGCGACCCAGCCGGCTACCCGTTCTTCCCGGTCGATCCCCGCGATTCGAACGCCGACACCATCGCGGGCGCCAACATGCGCTTCCGCATCGATCCCACGCTCAACGTGAGCGAGGAGATCCGGCTGCGCTCGCAGATCGACATCTTTGACAACCTGGTCCTGGGCGCCACGCCCCGCGCCGGCATCACCGGCGGCCTCACCGGCACCGGCAACCAGCGCCACCCCTACGCCTTCCTCGCCGACTCCCAGGACAGCACGACGTTCGGCTGGAACTCGGTCTCCGATTCGATCCAGGTCAAGCGCGCCTGGGCCGAGGTGCGCACGCCCATCGGCGAGCTCCGCTTCGGCCGCATGCCCACCCACTTCGGCCTGGGCATGAACATCAACGACGGCAACTGCATCGACTGCGACCACGGCGACACGGTCGACCGGATCATGTTCGCCACCCGGATCGCCGACCACGTGATCGCGCCGGCGATCGACTTCCTCACCGAGGGCGCCACCTCGGCGGATCCCTTCGTCGACTACCCCAATGCGCAGCCCTTCGATCGCACGCAGAGCGACGACGGGCGCGACTACGTCCTGCAGATCCTCCGCCGGGACGACGACGAACAGATCCGCAAGATGCGCCAGGCGGGCCGCGAGTTCTTCCTCAACTACGGCCTCTACTTCACCTACCGCGAGCAGGGCTGGGACGCGCCGCAGTTCGTCACCGGCGGCGCCGGCAACGGCAACGCGGGGGGCGGGGCGCCGCGCCGGGACACCACCCTCACCAGCGACGCCTTCGTCCACCGCGAGGCATGGGCGATCATCCCCGACGTCTGGGTGCGGATGCTCTACAAGAAGTACCGCCTCGAGCTCGAGTTCGTCACGGTGCAGGGCGAGATCGGCAACCGCGCCCTCGTCCCCGGCGGCGACGTGACCGACACCCAGAGCCTCGACCTGCAGCAGTACGGCGCCGTCCTCCAGAACGAGCTCTCCCTCGTGGACGACAAGCTCAAGCTCGGCCTGGAGATCGGCTTCGCCTCCGGCGACGACGCCCCCGGCTTCGGCAACTTCCCCGGTCGCGGCGACGCGGGCGCCGGCGGCTTCACCCGCCGCGGCGACTGGGAGGGCCCGCAGTTCAACTGCGCGCAGGCCGCCTGCTCGGACGACTCGATCAACAACTTCCGCTTCGACCGCGACTACCACGTGGATCTCATCCTCTTCCGCGAGATCCTCGGCGGCGTCACCGACGCCACCTACGTCAAGCCGTCGGTCAACTACGACATCACCGAAGGGCTGGGCGTGAACCTCGGGATCATCTACTCGATGGTCAACGCCACCCGCTCGGTGCCGACCCGCAAGCGCCCGCTCGGCATCGAGATCGACGCCTCGGTCAACTACCTCTCCGACGACGGCTTCGTCGCCTCGCTCGCCTACGGCGTCCTCTTCCCGCTCGCCGGCCTCGACCAGCTCGAGAACCCGGCCAACCCCGACCTCGGCACCATCTCCGCCGACACGGCGCAGGCGGTGCGCGCGTTCTTCGGTGTCATCTACTAGCGAGCACCCCAGTGGCCACCAAGCGCAGCAAGGCCGGCGCCGTCTCCCGGGCGGCGCTCTCCGGCAGGGCCGATCCCCGCCTCGTTTCGTTCAACGCCTCGATCGACGTCGACCGCCACCTCTGGCGGGAGGACATCGCCGGCTCGGTGGCCCACGCGGAGATGCTCGGCGCCACGGGGATCATCCCCGAGGCGGACGCGAAGAAGCTGGTCAAGGGGCTCACCCGCGTCGCCCGGGAGATCGAGCGCGGCGAGATGGAGTGGAACGAAGAGCTCGAGGACATCCACACCCACGTGGAGCGGCGCCTCGGCGAGATCGTCGGCCCGAAGGTCGCCGGCCGGCTCCACACCGCGCGCTCCCGCAACGACCAGGTGGCCCTCGACGAGCGGCTCTTCCTGGTGCGCGCCGCCCACGAGGCCGACCTCGCCATCCGGGCGCTGCAGCGGGCGCTGGTCGATCAGGCGGAGCGGTACAGCGGGGCGATCATGCCTGGCTACACCCACCTGCAGCGCGCGCAGCCGATCACCCTCGGCCACCACCTCCTCGCCTACGTGGAGATGTTCGAGCGCGACCGCGGCCGCTTCGCCGACGCGCGCAGGCGCGCCGCCGTCTCGCCCCTCGGCAGCGGGGCGCTCGCCGCCACCTCGCTCCCCATCGACAGGCAGCGGGTCGCCGATGCGCTGGGGCTCGAGGGGATCACCACCAACTCCCTCGACGGCGTCTCCTCGCGCGACGCGCTCCTCGAGTTCCTCGCCGCCTACTCCATCGCCCAGGTCCACCTCTCCCGCCTGGCGGAGGAGGTCTGCCTCTGGGCCACCGAGGAGTTCGGCTTCATCGATCTCGACGACGCCTTCTGCACCGGCTCCTCGCTGATGCCGCAGAAGAAGAACCCCGACGTCGCCGAGCTCGCCCGCGGCAAGGCGGGGCGGACCATCGGTCACCTGGTGATGCTCCTCACCGTGGTCAAGGGGCTGCCCCTCGCCTACAACAAGGATCTCCAGGAGGACAAGGAGCCGGTGCTCGACGCCCACCGCACGTTACTGGCCTCCTTCGATGCCGTCGCCGGGATGATGGCCACCGCCCGCTTCCGCGAGGACCGCATGGCCGCCGCCCTCGAGCGCGGCGAGCCCTGCGCCACCGACGCGGCCGAGTGGCTCGTCTCGCAGGGGGTGCCCTTCCGCGAGGCCCACGAGATCGTCGGCCGCATGGCGCGCGAGGCGCGCGACGCCGGCAGGCGCCTCGCCGAGCTCTCCGAGGCGGAGCTGGTGCGCTACCACCGCGCCTTCGCCGGCGCGCCCGCCATCTTCGATCCGCGCCGCTCCCTCGCCGCGCGCGATCTCCCCGGCGGCCCCGCGCCCAGGCGCGTGGCGGCGGAGGTGCGTCGATGGAAGCGCCTGCTCGCGAAGTAGCCCGGCTCTGCCTGTGCGCGCTCCTCGCGGCGGGCTGCGGCGTCAAGGGACCACCGCGCCCGCCCGGCGCCGAGGACGAGCCCCCCGCCGCCATCCACACCGTCCCCCAGCCCGGCCTCGAGGGCGTGCCCGCCCCCGTCGTGCCCGAGGCCGTGCCTCCGGCGGACGTGCCGCTGGAGATGCCCGCGCCGGAGGCGGAGCCCGCTGCCGGCGGTGCGATGGACGAGGGGCCGTAGCGCGCCGCTGACCCGGAGGCAGGCATCGGCCGGTGCGCGCTTGTGGTGGCTTGCGCGAAGGCCGTGCGCCGGCGGTGCGCTTCCGGGCATCGACGGCGCCAGGCCGACCGAACCGGCGTCTGGGTCTCCCGAGGGAGGCCGCACCGCGGTCGCTGTGGCGCGCCGGCCGTTCCCTCGCCTTGCGGGTGCGTGGCTGCCGCGGGACGGGCACACCCGCCGCTCGTCACGGAAGGCTGCAGGGAGCGCGCTCGACCCGCGATCGCTGCTCGCCGGCAACCGCTGCGGGGAATCGGCAACCACGCAGGGCGCATCCGGACCGCGGCAACGGCGCGCCGCCGGAGCGCGTTCCTGCGGCCCGCAGGCGATCCCCGTGATGCGCCCGCAGGCACCTGGCCAACCCACGCAGAACCGCGCATGTTCCGCGTTCCACCGCTCGTGGGGAAACGAGCTGCCGAAAGAATATCTGCCAATTCAAGTTGGCAGGGGGCGGTCATGCGAAACCGGAAGGCGCCGCGGCAGGGTGCCGCTCAAGTTCTGGGGCGGGGCGCGCAGGAATGCGGGTCGCAAGCCGAAGGGCGAGCGCGCGGGCGTCTCCCATCTGCGGCGGCCGGAGGTGAGCGGGCGGGAGCCCCTGCACGTGGGGCTGCGGCTGGTCCGCGGCCTGCCCGATCTGCAGCGGCGCCTCTGGTTCCGCGTGGTGGTCGAGGCGTTCGAGCGCGCGGCGGAGCGGCGCGACGACTTCCGCGTCACCCACTACGCGGTGCAGGGCAACCACCTCCATCTCATCGTCGAGGCGGAGGATCGCGCGGCGCTCTCCCGCGGCATGCAGGGACTCACCATCCGCATCGCCCGGGCGATCAACCGCAAGGCGAAGCGGAGCGGCCGCGTCTTCGCCGATCGGTTCTGGTCGCGGCTCCTCGCCACGCCCCGCGAGGTCCGCCAAGCCATCGCCTCCGTCCTCGGCAACTCCCGCAAGCACGCCGAGCGGATGGGCCTCTGGATCACCCTCCCGCCCCGCGATCCCTGCGCCGCCGGCCCGGGAACGGACGCACCCGGCATCCGCGCGCCGCGGACCTGGTTGCTGCGGGTGGGGTGGACGCGGGCGCCCGCGCCTCGAGGTCCACCGGCGTGGGGGTGTGACCGCGGCGCCATTCCCACCCGATGCGGGCGCGCCGGCGCAGTGCATGGATGGATCGCGCGCGCACGCTTCCTGCCTCACGCCGGAGGTGCGCCGCGGGAACGTGGCGCGTGTCGCTGCGGCAGCGCGCCGGCCCCCGCCGCACCGGGGCGCGTGCACCGCCTCGAGCACGACGTCGCGGCGTCAAAGTGGCGAAGGCGTTCCACGACGTCGCGGTGAAGGAGGTGACGTTCATGACCGCGCCGAGCGTCGGCTGCAAGCCGATTGACGCGGCGCCCGCCGGAGGTGCGTGGGCGGCGTGAAACCCTGCGCGGGGCTGGCAGCCGAGGCTGGCTCGAATGCTGCCGCTTCTTCTGCCAGCGCGTCGCCTCGGCAACGCGCCCGATCGCCCCGTTTGCCTCGCCGAGGGTGCCCGCGCCTTGCGAGGTCACCGGCGCGGCGGCCGTGCGCAGCGCACCCGCCAAGCGCGACGGCCGCCGCTCGGAAGGTGCGCCGCCTGGCTCCCGTCGTGTGAACCGGCCGGACCCGCGCCCGCCGGCCGCCCCGGAGGCGCCTGCGCCGTGGGGCAGCCCGGCGTGGACGCGGCGGCCCCTCCGGAACGCCCGCGCGAGAGTGGCGCGCCGCACGGGCATGGCCGCATGACGGGCGTTCCATACACCCGCGCGCGGCGAGGGTGCAAAAGCGGGAGCGGCGATCTACTGTGCGCGCCATCCGGAGGTCTGCACCGATGCGTACGTTCGAAGGAAATCTGGTCGCGCTCGCCACGCCCTTCCGCGGCGGCAAGCTGGACGAGGCCGCCTACCGCGCCCTCTGCGAGCAACTCCTCGACGACGGCGTGGATGGCCTGGTGCCCTGCGGCACCACCGGCGAGACGCCGACCCTCGAGGCGGCGGAGCAGCAGACCTGCGTGCGCATCGCGGTGGAGGTGGCGAAGGCGAAAGGCGCCTTCGTGGTGGCGGGGGCCGGCACCAACTCCACCGCCTCGACCATCCGCAACGTGGCGGCGGTGCGCGAGGCGGGGGCGGACGGCGCGCTGGTGGTGACGCCGTACTACAGCCGTCCCACCCAGGCGGGCCTGGTGGCCCACTACCGCGAGGTGGCGAAGGCCAACCCCGGCTTCCCCCTCGTCGCCTACGTGGTCCCCGGCCGCACCGGCGTCGATCTCCTGCCCGACACCTACCCGGCGCTGGCGGAGATCGACGAGGTGGTCGCGGTGAAGGAGGCCACCGCCTCGATGCAGCGGGTGATCGACATCCGCGAGCGCGTGGGCGATCGCTTCTCGCTCCTTTCCGGCGACGACTTCACCGTGCTGCCCTTCATCGCCTGCGGCGGCCGGGGCGTGATCAGCGTCACCTCCAACGTCGCGCCGCGCCACATGGCCGACCTGATCGCCGCGGCGCGGAAGGGCGACAACGCGAAGGCCGCCCAGATCCAGGTGGCGATCAACGCGCTCAACGCTGCGCTCTTCGCCGAGCCCAACCCGGTGCCGGTCAAGGCGGCGCTCCACCTCCTCGGCCACTTCGCCGACGAGATGCGCCTGCCCCTCACCCCCGCCACCGAGGCGACCCGCGCCCGGCTCGCCGACGCGCTCCGCCGCCTCGGCCTGCTCAGGTAGCAGCGACCTGCTTCTCGAAGACGTGCGCGGTCTTCCCGCGCACGTAGCCGAGCCGCTCGTAGAAGCGGTGGGCGCGCTCGCGCCGGACGTTGGAGCGGACGTGGATCGTCCGCAGCCCCCGGCCCGCGGCCCACCGCTGCGCCTCCTCCACCAGCGCCGCGCCGATCCCGCGGCCCCGCGCCGCCTCCTCCACCACCAGGGCGCAGATCTCCGCGTACGGATCCCGCTCGAGCGTCCGGCGCTCCTGCACCTGGATCCAGCCGAGCATCCTCCCCGCAGCGTCGAACGCGCCGAACAATCCGTCCGCCTCGCTCCCGAGAAGCCCCGCCAGGCGCCGCTCCATCTGGACGTCGGTGGTGGGATAGCCAAGCTGTCCGGCGAGAGCGGCAGCGGCAGGAGCGTCGTCGATCCGCAGGGTGCGCAGGTCCATGCCCCGATCCATAGCAAGCCGCGCGGGATCCGCGCCTTCGTTCATGGGCACCGCAGCGCCCGCACGGGCTGGGCGGCGGGAATCCGCGCTCGAACGGCTGAACGGTTTCTCGGAGCACGGCAGGCGTCTCGTCGACGATCTCATGGACGACGCCCGCAAACGTCATGTTCCGCGCGCAGGCGAAGCGCGTGGAACGATCACGCCCTACGCGGAATGCCTGGACTTCGAGAGATGAAGCGCGCTGATCTCGAGCGAGCGCCGCTGCTGAGCCAGACGGATCGAATGGACCGACTGCATACAAAGGTTGCGGGCGTGGAGGGTGCCGCCCTGGTCCGGAGGACGAGATCTCGGGAAGAGGAACGAAGTACCCGCACCGCACTCGAGCGTCTTCAGAATTGGTTCTTCGCGCAACGCGATGGCGATTGGGAGCACGGCAACGGCGTGAGGATCGAGGCGCCGGACAACCCGGGTTGGATCGTGCGGGTGGATCTGCGTGACACGGGTTGGGAGAGCGTCACCCTTCCAAGGCGAATCGTCGAGCGGAGTCCATCGGACTGGATCCAGACCGAGCTGACCGATGGCCAGTTCGTGGGTGCAGGGGACCCTTGAACCTCTCGGAGGTGATCGCTGCGTTCCCGGCTATCGTGGGGGGGTGAGCTGGCGGCACCGCGGTCGTGTCTCCGATATGCTCGAGATGGGTGCCCCCGTGCATGCAAGATGGTGGCGCCGGCGGATATCGGTTCGGGCTCCATGGCTCTCGTTCGTCGTGCCGCGCGAGAGCGACCGCAGGCGCTGCCGAGTCGCTGCCCGCGATGCTCGGCGGGAGTCCGAACGCTGCGCTTCGTGCCCGATCGGCACCCGTCGCGTCCGAGCCCTCCGCCGGCGGTGGGCGATCGTCCTACATGGTGTGTTGGTGCTTCTTGCTCCAGGCGCTCGTGCGCGGTATGGCGAGCGGTGCGGCGCACGACCGTGGATAGCGGCCGCTCCCACGCGCCAAGCGAGGGATCGCGCGTACGAATCAACGCGACCGATTGGTTTTCTCCTCCAGTGAATCGATTCCCGGGTGCAAGATGGCATTCTGTAACGTTCGACTGGTTCTCGCGCCCATGCTGGTGACGCTTCTCCTCGGCTGCGCCGCCTGCTCGCCCGGCGGCGCTGATGCTCCGTCGCCGGGGGCGGGGGGCAGCGGCGCTACGCCTGGCGGCGGCTCGGGTGGCGGTGCTGGCGACGGCGCAGGTGGCAGCGGGGGGCTGGGCGGAAGCGGCGGCGATGCCGGGAGCGGCGGCAATGCGGGAAGCGGTGGCGATGCGGGAAGCGGCGGCAATGCCGGAAGCGGCGGCGAGCCCTGTGCGCCGCCGCTCGTTCGGTGTGGCGTCGACTGTGTCGATCCGGCGATCGACGAGGCCCACTGCGGCGGATGCCATCGCAGCTGCGCCGCTGGCGCGGTGTGCATCGACGGCACGTGCGAGGGGGCCGGGGACTGCAGGGATACCGGCTGCACCGGCTTCACCTACTGCGATCTCGCCACCGGCCGCTGCGAGAGCGGCTGCGCTTTCGACGATCAATGCGGCGCGAACGAGCGTTGCGAGCTCTCGACCCACCGCTGCGTGTGCCAGGCGGATCACCACCGCTGTGGCGGGAGCTGCGTCTCCGACTTCGATACGGCAACCTGCGGCGCCGCTTGCACGCCGTGTCCGACCGATCCCAACGGCGTGACCGTTTGCGATGGCGCGACGTGCAGCATCGAATGCCTGCCGGGCACCATTTCCTGCGACGGCAGTTGTGCTCCCTGCCCCGTCAACGTCCACCCGGACGGCATCGCCTGCGAGGAAGGCGCGTGCCTCGCCCACGCATGCCTGGATGGCTACCGGCCGTGTGCGGCCGGCTGCTGCGAATGGACCGTCGACATCGCCGTGGCCGGTGCGCCTTTTCACGCGGCGAACCTGGCTCTCGACGCAAACGGGAATCCCCACCTCTGCTACATCGACTCCAGCTCCCTCTACTGGGTGCGCCGCGGCCCGACGGGCCAGTGGACCGCGGAGCGGATCAGCACCGACGCTCTCTCCACCTTCGACTGTTCCATCGCCATCGATGCGGCCGGTACCGTGCACGTCACCTGGCGCGACGACGATCAACGCATCGGCCGGTACGCACGGCGCACCACCAGCTGGAACATCGAGACGATCCCCGCTGAGCTGATGGAGGCCGTCGTGTCCATCGGGCCCGATGACGCACCGGTGATCGTCTTCCGCACGCCCGACTCGCTCGAATTGCGGACGCGCACGGCGACCGGATGGATCCAGTACCAGCTCGAGAGTGGGTTCTCGCTCGTGCCCCGCACCGTCGCTTTCGACGCGGCCGGGCGCCTCCGCATCGCCTACATGGGCGGCAACTCCATCCGGCTCGGTACCTGGAACGGCACGAGCTTCTCCTCGGAGACGGTCGGTCCTGCGAACGGTTTCGGCCGGATCTCGATCGCCATCTCGCCCACGGACGAGATCGCGATCGCTGGCGACGGCGTGGTCTACACCAGGAGCGGGGGGAGCTGGGGGGCGGAGACGGTCGGCGGTACCTCGCCGGCGATCGCGTGGGATACGAGCAGCGGCGATCTGATCTACGCCGCGGTCGGCCAGCAGGGGCCCTTCGTGGCCACCCGCAGGAGCGGCTGGCTGCGCAGCTGGCTGGGGCGCCAGGGATACGACACCAACCTCACCATCGACGAGCAGGGCAACCCCCATCTCTTCTTCGGCGGGAACGAAGGCATCCTCCATGCGCATTGATCGACCCTGCAGGCATGCGGCGCTGGCGTTCCTGCTGATCCTGCTCACCACCGCCTGCGGCGCCGACGCGGGCGGCCCGAACGGCGCAGGTGGCGATGCAGGCAGCGGCGCCACGGGCGGCAGCGGCGGAGCGGGCGGCAGCGGCGCCACGGGCGGCAGCGGCGGCGCGGGTGGCAGCGGCGCCACGGGTGGCAGCGGCGGCGCGGGTGGCACGGGTGGCGTGGGTGGCACGGGTGGCTCAGACGCGGGATGTGGGCGTCTCGTCCTCCAGCAGGACGGCCACGTCGCGATCGATCTCGAGGATCCCGTGCGGCTCACCGGCACCGTCACCCTGCGTGACGGCCCGCCCCCCGCCGGCGACCGTGGTGCCCTGCTCTTCGTGGGCAGTCGCGCCACCGCTCGGGCGCCCATCGCGACGGAGGGCGCCGCCACGTACCGGGTCGCACTCCCCGCGGACGAGTACACCATCTCCTACGAACCGCCCGGCGGCAGCTGCAATCCGGCAGGCATGCCATGCAACGGCGGCCCGCTCCTCGGACCGATCGCGATCCGCAGCGACGGCGTCCGCGACATCGATGTCCCCGCCGTTCGTCTCTCCGGCACGATCACCGCCGCTGGAGCGCCGATCGCCGATTCGGCGCAGGATCGCGGCGCGCTGCTCTTCGAGCCCGACGAGGGAGGAGCCGCCAGCGTTTCGCTCGGCGCCACCGGCGCCGCATCCTACGAAGTGGCGCTCCTGCCCGGGCACTACCGCGTGCGCTGGGTCCCGCCCGCCGCGCTCTGCGCCACGACCCCCGATGGCCCGCTTCCCTGCAGCGCGGGCACGCTGGCCACGTCGCTCGAGCTCCGGGCGAATGGCGTGCGCGACTTCGACCTGCCCGTGGTGCGGGTCAGCGGATCGATCCTGCTCGACGGAAGCCAGATGCCCGACGCCACCGCGTCGCGCGGCCAGCTCGCCTTCACCCATGCGTCGGGCAATGCGCTCACCGCAAGGCTCGGAGCGACCGGCGCCGCCACCTACGCCATCTCGCTCTTCGCCGGCACCTACGCGATCGAGTGGCGTCCGGGCGAGAGCCTCTGTGGGACCAGCATGGACCAGCCCGTCCCCTGCAACGCCGGGCGCATCGCTGACGAGCGGTTGCTCGAGCGGGACGGCGCGCTCGATGTGGACCTGCATCGCGTGCGGATCAGCGGCTCGCTCCGCGTCGACGGCAGACCGATGGCCGCAGCCGGCGGACGGCGCGGTCGGCTCCGGTTCACGACCAGCGGCGGGTCGAGCGAAGCCTCGCTGGAGATCCCCGGAACCGGGCCCGCGACCTACGCCGCCTCGCTCCTCCGCGGCGCCTATGACGTCGACTGGCTCGCCGACGCCCTGGCCTGCAGCGGCGACGTACCCGCCGACTTCGCCTGCGGCGGCTGGCGCGCCCACCGCGGCGTCCGGCTCGAGGCCGACGGATCTCTCGACGTGGACGTGCCTGCCCACCGTCTGGCGATCGAGGTGACGCTCGAGGGTGGCCCCTTGCCCGCGGAGCACGCCGGCGCCGCGATCGCGCTGGTGGCCGACGACGTCCTGCCCATCGTGCGCAAGGTCGAGCCGTCGTTCGAGCTGCCGATCCCTTCCGGCACCTGGCGTGCCCGCTACCATGCGACTCCCGCAGCCTGCACCGCGGATCCCGACCAGCCGCTCCCGTGCGTGACCGGTTTCGTCGGCGATCCCATCGATGTCCGCAGCGACGGCGCGCTCGGAGTCGACATCCCCCGCCGCGCGCTCTCCCTGCTGCTCACCGCAGGCGGTGGCGCGCTGCCGGAGGGCACCGGCGTGCTCGTTCTCTCGCTCGCGGATGGCGACGCGATCCGCGTCCCCGTACAGGGTGGCGCCGAGCGCTCGTTGGAGCTCTCGCTGCTGCCGGGCGCCTACGAGGTCGCGTGGTTCCCCGATCCCGCGACGTGCGCGTCTGCGCCGGACTCGCCGCTCTGCATCGCGCAGACCTTCTGCTTCTGAAAGTGGCCGAGGTTGACCTCGCGCCGGCGTCTGGGGTGCTCGGTTGGCGCACCGACCCGGAAATCTGGTCGCCTCTGCCGCAACGAGACGACCGGGACGACCACTGCACGCTGTGGCAGGCGGAACCGGGGCGGGTTTCCAAAGGCTCGCCTGGGCGCCGTGTGGCCCGGGATGCGCCCGCGCGGAGATCCGCCAGGGGCATGGGGCCACTGCCTCGATGCCGGTCTTCGGCCTCCGCGCGAGGGAGGCGCTGCTTCGTACCTGCGCCTCGTCCATGCGGGAATCAGCGAGGTCCGTCGAGCGGATCCTCGACCTGCAATCCGCAAAGACCATCGCCGCGGTCGAGCGGTTCGCGCGGGTGATGGGCCGGTATTCTCCCTGCCCAACGAGCAGGACCAGGCCGTCCCGAATCTACGGCTGGGGCCGCTCATGCCAGCGGCAGATGCACCGGAGCCCTGACGGCCGGCGCTCCCGCCGCCCGCGCGGCGGGGCGCGCGTCCCCCTTTTCCCGACCCGGCGAGTGTGCGAATAGGACTCCCCTCCGAAATCGAGCAGGGGAGCCATGGCACGCATCGTCGTCACCGGAATCGCCGGCCGCATGGGCCGCGAGATCGCCCACGCGATCCACGAGAGCGCCGAGGCCCGCTTCGTCGCCGGCACGGTGCGCAAGGGGGGCAACGCGGTCGAGCTCGCCGAGAAGCTCGATCTGCCCGTCGACGACAGCCTCGAAGCGGCGCTGGACCGGGGCGCGGACGCGGTGATCGACTTCACCACGCCGGAGGCGACGCTGGCCCACGCCCGCATCTGCGCGGCGCGGGGCACGGCGCTGGTGGTGGGCACCACCGGCCTCGCGCCGGAGCAGAAGGCGGAGCTCGCCGCCCACGCCCAGAAGATCCCCCTGGTCTTCGCCCCGAACATGTCGGTGGGGGTGAACCTCCTCTTCAACCTCGCCGCCCTCGCGGCCCGCACCCTGGGGGACGCCTATGACGTGGAGATCGTCGAGGCGCACCACAAGCACAAGAAGGACGCCCCCTCGGGCACGGCGCTCCGCCTCGCGGAGGTGGTGGCGGAGGCCCTCGGCCGCGACCTCGACCAGGTGGCGAACTACGGCCGCCACGGCAACATCGGCGCCCGCCCCGCCACGGAGATCGGCATCCAGACGGTGCGCGGCGGCGACGTGGTGGGCGAGCACACCCTCTACTTCCTTGGCGAGGGGGAGCGGATCGAGCTCACCCACCGCGCCTCGAGCCGCGGCGCCTTCGCCCGGGGCGCGGTGCGCGCCGCGATCTGGGCGGCAGGCCGCGCCCCGGGCCTCTACGACATGCAGGACGTCCTCGGCTTCGCGCAGATGGAGCAGAAGGAGCACCCGTGACCCGCATCATCCGCATCGAGCACGACGGCGCCGCCCGATTCGGCCGCCTGCGCGGCGAGTTGGTGGAGCTCCTCTCCGACGCCCCGTGGCGCGGCGGCACGCCCACCGGCAGCTGCACGCCCCTCCAGGCGGTGCGCCTCCTCGCCCCCTGCGCGCCGTCGAAGATCGTCTGCGTCGGCCGCAACTACGCCGCCCACGCCGCGGAGCTGGGCAACGCCGTCCCCGCGGAGCCGCTCATCTTCCTCAAGCCGCCCTCCGCGGTGATCGGGCCGGGCGAGCCGATCGTCCTCCCGCCCGTCTCGGAGAACGTGCAGCACGAGGCGGAGCTGGCGGTGGTGATCGGCAGGCGCTGCCGCAACCTCGCCCCCGCCGACGTGCCGGCCCACGTCTTCGGCTACACCTGCCTGAACGACGTCACCGCCCGCGACATCCAGCGCGCCGAGACGCAGTTCACCCGCGCCAAGGGCTTCGACACCTTCTGCCCGATCGGCCCGTGGATCGTGGAGGGGATGCCCACCGGCGACCGCGCGGTGCGCTGCAGGGTCAACGGCGAGGTGCGCCAGGACGGCAGGACCGCCCAGATGATCCACGACGTCGCCTCGCTGGTCGCCTTCATGTCGAGCGTGATGACCCTTGAGCCCGGCGACGTGATCAGCACCGGCACGCCCGCCGGCGTGGGGCGCATCGTCGCCGGCGACACCGTGGAGATCGAGATCGAGGGGGTGGGCGTCTTGTCCAACCCCGTCGTGAGCTGACGCCCGACCGAGGGCGTCGACGGAACAACCCGCGCCAAACGAGCGCGTGCCCGGTCCCGCCGCGAAGGGCGGGGCGGGGTGGAGCAGATACGGAGCAGCACTTGGAGATCCGCCTCGCCGAACGAATCGTCACCCTGCCGCCCTACCTCTTCGCCGAGATCGACCGCCTCAAGGCCGAGGCGCGGCGCAAGGGGATCGACCTCATCTCCTTCGGCATCGGCGATCCCGATCTCCCCACGCCCGCGCACATCGTCGAGGCGGGCCAGGCGGCGATGGCCGATCCCGCCAACCACCGCTACCCGGACTACGAGGGAATGCCCGCGTTCCGCGCCGCGGTCTGCAGGTGGTACGAGCGCCGCTTCGGCGTCGCCGGCCTCGACCCCGACACCGAGTGCGTCTCGCTCATCGGCTCGAAGGAGGGCATCGCCCACATCGCGCTGGCGCTCCTCGATCCGGGCGACATCGCCCTGTGCCCCGACCCCGGCTACCCGGTCTACTCGATCGGCACGCGCTTCGCCGGCGGCGTCCCCTACTACCTGCCGCTCGAGGCGAAGAACGGCTTCCTCCCCGACCTCGAGAGCATCCCCGCCGACGTGCTGAAGAAGGCGAAGGTGCTCTGGCTCAACTACCCGAACAACCCCACCGGCGCGGTCGCCGACCTCGACTTCTGGAAGCGGGTGGTGGAGTTCGCGAAGAAGCACGAGATCATCGTGCTCAGCGACAACGCCTACTCCGAGGTGACCTTCGACGGCTACGTGCCGCCGAGCTTCCTCCAGGCGCCCGGCGCCCTCGAGGTGGGCGCCGAGTTCCACTCCCTCTCCAAGACCTACAACATGACCGGCTGGCGCGCCGGCGCGCTGGTGGGCAACCGCACCCTCGTCCAGGCCCTCGGCAAGGTGAAGACCAACGTCGACTCGGGCATCTTCCAGGCGGTGCAGGTGGCGGGCATCGCCGCCCTGGAGGGCGACCAGTCCTGCGTGGCGAAGAACAACGAGATCTACGCCCGCCGCCGCGCGGTGCTGGTGGAGGGGCTGCGCTCCATGGGCTGGGAGGTGGAGCCGATGAAGGCGACCTTCTACCTGTGGGTGAAGACCCCCGGCGGCAGGAAGAGCATGGACGTGGTGGCGCGCCTCATCGACGAGGCGGGCGTTGTCGCCACCCCCGGCGTCGGCTTCGGCCTCGGCGGTCACGGCGAGGGCTACGTCCGCTTCGCGATCACCACCTCCGAGGAGCGGACGCGGGAGGCGGTGGAGCGGATGCGGAAGATCGCCTGGTGAAGGGCGCGCTCGCCTACGTGGCGCTGGGCGCCAACCTCGGGGACCGTCTCGCCACCCTGCGCGAGGCGGTCCGCCGCATCGACGCGACCACCGGCCTCGCCGTCCTCCGCGCCTCCTCGGTGTGGGAGACCGCGGCAGTGGGGCCGCCCCAGCCCGACTACCTCAACGCGGTGATCGAGATCGACGCGTGCAAGTCGCCGCGCGCCCACCTCGAGCGGCTCCAGCAGGTGGAGCGGGACCTCGGCAGGGTCCGCCTGCCCGGCGCGCGCTGGGGCCCGCGAACGATCGATCTCGATCTCCTCTGGCAGGGCGGGCTCCGCCTCCACGGCGCCGCCCTCGAGCTTCCCCATCCCCGCATCGCCGAGCGCGCCTTCGTGCTGGCGCCCCTCGCCGAGCTGGCGCCGTCGCTCCTCCTCGGCGGCAGGTCCGTCGAGGCGTGGCTCGCCGACCGCCCCGCGGAGGAGCGCGCCTCGGTGCGCCGGGTCGCGCCGCTTCTCCCCTGACGGAAGCGCCCTCGCCTCCGGTGGCGCGACGCTTCCCTCTCATGTTTTCCGGCTGCCCACCTGCCATGCGAGCGGGCAGGCCGTGCCGCCCCCCTGTGCAGGAACGGCGCTTGCTCTCCCTGCACCCGTCGCGCGGCGGAGGAGCGCCGCGTCGGCCAAAGGGGGTTTGCGACATGCGGACGTGGTTGCTCGGTGGGCTGGCGGCCCTCGGCGCCGCAGGCGTGGTGGCCTGCGGCGGTACCGAGGCAGAGGTGGAGGAGGAGCTGGGGACGATCGTCGCCGGCCACAAGAACGACGACAACAAAAACCAGTGCAGCGCGGACGAGAGGGAGCGGTTCTGCGAGCGGATCGAGGCGGACAAGAACATCACCCAGGTGTTCATCGATCTGCCCCGGTGCTTCGACGAGCGCGACGTGGAGAAGGTGGTCGTCTTCGACAGGGACAACCGGCAGGTGCGCGTCTACTCGGGCAGAGAGCTCAAGGAGGTCGGCGGCCCGTGCGGGGAGATCGAGCGCGACTTCTGGTTCCCGCTCCAGGGCAACCAGAACGAAGCGAAGGTCTGCGTCTTCTTCGAGGAGGACGTGAAGAAGATCCCGAAGGACGTGGCGATCAGCTTCAAGGCGGGCGGCACCTGCTACGAGGACGACGAGGTCGATGGCGACGATTGCAAGCGGTGCGACGGCAAGAAGGACGATCACGACGGCAAGGGTCGCGACCGGCACTTCAAGCCGAAGCTGCTGAAGGATCGGAGCTACGACGGCTGGAAGGACAAGGACCTCTACCGCCGCGACTGATCGGGCCCGCGTCATCCCTCCCTGCGCAAGGCACGCACGCGAACCTCCCGGGCCGCCGGGAGGTTCGCCGTACCGCGCGGCCCGCCCATGGGCTTTCCCCGCCACCTGCCAGGCACCATCCTCCGGGCGAACCCACGACCTGGGGGCAAGGATGCTCTGCCGCACCGCCTCGGCCCTGCTGGCCCTCCTTCTGGTCCTGGTCGCCGCCTGTTCCCGCGACGGGGAGCAGGGGCCGCCGAAACGCGAGCCGATCTGTTCCACCTGCGGACCGGACCTGGTGGTGGACGAGGCGACCCTCGCCGCGGTGCTCGAGCTGGCAGAGCGCGACTTCGAGCCGGGCGCCTGCGAGGTGGGCGCCGGCTGCGTGGGAAGCGCGGGCGGGCGCCGGCTCCTCCTCTTCGGGGCGGCGGTGCGCAACCAGGGCGATCGCCCCGCGGTCCCCGATCCGGAGGATCACCTGGCGCCCCGGTGTGGAGAGGCGCCCGTCCTCGCCGGCTTTCTCGCCTGGCGCATCCTCGACGAGGAGGGCGTGCCGGTGCGGGAGGGGGCCGCCGACCTCGCCTGCCTCGCAGACGGAAGCCCCGGCGACGAGAGCGCCCCCGCCGCCTCGCTCTTCTCCTGCGAGGGCGAGCAGGGGCTGCAGCCGGGGTGGATCGCCGATCCCACCGCGCCGGGCGCCTGCACCTTCGCCGACGTGAGCGATCTCCTCCCGGGCGACTACCTCTTCGAGCTCACCGTCAACCCGAGCGGCGTGATCGCCGAGACCCGGCTCGACAACAACGTCGGCAGCGCGCCCTTCCGGATCGAGCCGCCGGTCTGCGAGGGGCTGGTGTGCGGCGCCGACTGCTGCCCGCCTGGCGTGCGGTGCGAGGAGGGGCGGTGCGCGCTCCCCGACCTGATCATCGACGTGGAGGCACTCCACCAGTCGATCCGCGTGGACGAAGCCAACTTCGCCGCGGACGACTGCGCGGTGGAGGAGGCGTGCGTCGGCGGCACCGGCCTGCGCCGGCTGCTGCGCTTCACCCTCGCCACCCCCAACGTGGGCGGCGCCGACCTCTTCGTGGGCGATCCCAGCCAGAGCAGCGAGGCGCAGTGGTCCGCCTGCCACGAGCACTACCACATGGTCGAGTTCGCCAGTTACCGGCTCCTCCGCAAGGACGGGACCGTCGCCGCGGTGGGGCACAAGCAGGCCTTCTGCCTGATGGACACCCAGCCCGCCGGCGACTGGGGGCCGACGCAGGCGCAGTACGACTGCAACTACCAGGGGATCAGCCGGGGCTGGAGCGACTCCTACGGCAGCGGCCTCGACTGCCAGTGGGTGGATGTCACCGGCGTCCCCGAGGGGGACTACCTCCTCGACGTGCAGATCAACGGCGCCCGCCGCTACCCCGAGCTCGACTACGACAACAACTCGGTGCAGATCCCCGTCTACCTGCCTGCCGATCCCTCGCAGTGCGTCCCCCGCGACGAGGTCTGCGGCGATGGGCGCGACCAGGACTGCGACGGCGAGCCCGACGACGGCTGCCCGCCGCTGGCGGAGAACGACACCTGCGCCACAGGCTGGCACCTGGACGGCAGCGGCACCTGGACCGGCTTCATCGGCGAGGCGACCGCCCGCGACGCCGGGGGCTCGTGCGGCGGCGCCGGGGGAACGCTCCACTTCTCGCTGCAGGTGCTCGCGGAGGAGATCGTCTACCTCTCCACCCACGGCTCCGCGATCGACACCGTGCTGCGGGTGGAGCGGGGGCGCTGCGGGGAGGCGAGCGAGGTCGCCTGCAGCGACGCCACCTGCGGCGGCGACGCCGGCCAGTTCGCCGGCGTGCTCACCGCCGGCACCTACGACGTGATCGTGCAGGCGAAGGAGGCGGGGGCGAGCGGCGAGGTGAAGCTCACCGTGCAGCGCTCCGGCTGCAGCGGCGCCCGGCCGATCGCGGGGCCGGGCAGCTACGCGGGAAACACCGCGGGGGCGGGGGCGGACACGATGACGAGCTGCGGCCTCGGCGGCGGGCCGGACGAGCTCTGGTTCTTCGCCACCTGCCCGGGCGAGACGCAGGTGGAGATCTCCACCTGCGGGGCGAGCGCCGCCTTCGACACCGTCCTCGAGCTGCGCCAGGGGAGCTGCAGGGGCCTGCCCGCGGCGTGCAACGACGATCAGCTCGGCGGGAGCTGCGCCACCGCCGGCGGCTCCACCCTGCGCAAGCGGCTGGAGGGGGAGGGGCTCTGGTTCCTGGTGGTCGACGGCTACCTGGCGAGCGACGGCGGCAGCTACACCCTGGACGTCACAGGACTTTGACGGCGAGGAGGTCCTGCACGTCGAGGAGGCCGACCGGGCGGTTCTTCCCGTCCACCACCGGCACCTGGTCCACCCGCGCCTGGCGGAGCACCTCCGCCGCCTCGAGCACCAGCATCTCCGGATCGACCGTCCGCGGGTTCCTCCCCATCAGCTCGCCGATCGGCGTCTCCGGGGCGAAGCTGCCCCGCTCGAAGAGGCGGCGCAGGTCGCCGTCGGTGAAGATGCCCGCGAGCTTGCCCTTCTTGTCCACCACCAGGGTGGCGCCGGGACGGCCCGGCGTCTGGGTCATCACCGCCACCGCCCGGGAGAGCGGCTCGTCGATCCGGACCACGGGGTTGGCCTCGCCCGCGCGCATCACCTCGCGCACCCGCATCACCTTCGCGCCCAGCGAGCCGCCCGGGTGGATCAGGGCGTAGTCGTCGTTGCCGAAGGAGCGGTTGTTGAGGACCGTCATAGCCAGCGCGTCGCCGAGGACGAGGAGGACCGTGGACGAGGCGGTGGGGGCGAGCCCGAGGGGGCAGGCCTCCTCCACGTTGCCGATCTCCAGCACCACGTCCGCCTGCTCGGCGAGGGGCGAGGTGGCGTCGCCGGTCATGGCGATCACCCTGGCGCCGATCCGCGCCACCGGCCCGAGGAGGCGGACGATCTCCTCGGTGCGGCCGGAGTTGGAGAGGGCGAGGACCACGTCGTCGCGGGTGACGCGTCCCAGGTCGCCGTGGAGCGCTTCGGCGGGGTGGAGGTAGAGGGAGGGCGTGCCGGTGGAGGCGAAGGTGGCGGAGATCTTCTGGGCCACGAAGCCCGGCTTGCCGAGGCCGGTCACCACCAGCCGCCCCTTGCAGGCGAGGATCAGCTCCACCGCCCGGGCGAAGGAGGGGCCGATGTGCTGGAGCAGGCCGTTGACCGCGCGGAGCTCCGCCTCCACCACCTTGCGCCCCCAGGCGACCTGGTCGGCCCTGCTGGGGCCGCCGAGGGCGACCGCCTTGTTGGGGCGGACGGCGAGCTCGCCGAGGGGGTCGATCGCGCCGCCGGCCGCCTGCCTGCCTGCGGGCGCATTCTTACGGATGGTGGCGGACTTCCGGGGGGTTCTGCTGGTCGCGCGGGTGGCCATGGCGGCTACCTACCACCGGGGACGGGCTGTCGTCGAGTCGACGTTCCCCCGTCCCTCGCCCCTGTGGTATGGCGACCGCGCCCAACGCCCCCGCGGGCCAGCGGCCCACGGCAAGGAGAGCCCATGCAGTTCTTCATCGACACCGCCGACCTGAACGAGATCAAGAAGGCGCACGCCATGGGCGTGCTCGACGGCGTGACCACCAACCCGTCGCTCATCGCGAAGACGGGCCGGCCCTTCCACGACGTCATCCGCGAGATCTGCGAGATCGTCGACGGGCCCATCTCCGCCGAGGTCGTCTCCACCGACTACGAGGGCATCGTCCGCGAGGGCCGCGAGCTCGCGAAGATGCACAAGAACATCGTGGTCAAGGTCCCGCTCATCGTGGAGGGTCTCAAGGCGGTCAAGACCTTCACCGAGGAGGGGATCAAGACCAACGTCACCCTCTGCTTCTCGCCCACGCAGGCGCTCCTCGCCGCCAAGGCGGGCGCCACCTACGTCTCGCCCTTCGTGGGCCGCCTCGACGACATCTCGTTCGAGGGGATGGAGCTGATCCAGCAGGTCCTCGAGATCTACGAGAACTACGGCTTCGCCACCCAGGTGCTCGTCGCCTCGGTGCGCAACCCGATCCACGTGCTCAACGCCGCCCGCCTCGGCGCCCACGTGGCCACCTGCCCGCTCTCCGTGATCGAGCAGCTCGCCAGGCACCCGCTCACCGACATCGGCCTGGCGAAGTTCCTCGCCGACTGGGAGAAGGTGCCCAAGGCGAAGTAAGCCCCGTCGCAGCGGAACGAACGGAGGCCGTGCCGGAGGAAGGCGCGGCCTTCGTCGCTTTCAGGCGCCGGCGGACGCCTCCGCGGGCGCCTCGTCGCGGGTGTCGCGCCGCCGCGCCAGGGGGAGCACCACGCGGAAGGTGGAGCCCTGCCCCGGCTCGCTCTCCACCTCGATCTCGCCCCCGTGGGCCCGCACGAGGCGCCGCGCCACCGAGAGCCCCAGCCCCACGCCGGGGATCGAGCCGCGCCCGCCGCCGCTGCGGCGGAAGGGCTCGAAGATCGACCTCCACTCCTCCCGCGGGATCCCCAGCCCCCTGTCCTCCACCTCGAAGACCGCTGCGCCGCTCTCCTGCCGCAGGCGCACGTCGATCGGGCCTCCCTCCGGCGAGTACTTGATCGCGTTGGAGACCAGGTTGGTGAGGACCTGCGCGATCCGCGTCGGATCGTGCTCCACCAGCACCGGCACGTCGGGGAGCTCGAGGCGGATCTCGTGGCGCTCCGAGGCGTCGCGGAACATGGCCACCGTGTCGCCGATCACCTCGCGCAGGTCGGCGAGCTGCAGAGCGAGCTCGAAGCGGCCGGCCTCGATCCGGCTCACGTCGAGGAGATCCTCCACCTGCCGGTTCATCCGGTCCACCTGGCGGAGGATCACCTCCGCCCGCGCCTTCTGCTTCTCGTCCTGCGCCTGCCGCGCCGCGAGCTGCACCGCCGTGCGCAGGCTGGCCAGCGGGTTCTTGAGATCGTGGGCCACCGCTGCGAGGAAGGTGAGCTGCTGCTCGCGCTGGGCGGCGATGCGATCGATCAGCTCGTTGATCCCCATCGCGATCTCCCGCACCTCCAGCGGCGCCTCCACCGGGATGCGGGCGGGGGAATCGAGGGGGTGCTCCTCCAGCGAGCGTCGCAGCCGCTGCACCGGCTCGTAGATGGCGCGCGAGGTGTAGCGGAAGGCGAGGCCGAGGCTGGCCGCCATCGCCAGGATGGAACCGATGGTGATGAGCAGGACGATGCGCGACCATGCGGTGGTGCGCGCCGCCGCCTCCTGCGCCCGCCGCTCGTACTGCTCCGCCATCTCGCCCGAGAGCGCGGCGGCGGCGTCGAGATCGGAGAGCCGCACCGCGCGCTCGCCGGGCGGCGCGTGGAGCACGTGCTCGCGGATCATCTCCACCTGCTCGGTGAGCGCCGCCACCATCTCGCGCTCGTGCGCGCCGGTGGCAGAGCGCTGGATGGTCCGCAGATCCTCCACCAGCCGCGCTTCGTCCCGCTGCCACTCGGCCCGCCACCGCTCCTCGCCCGTCTCGCCGTAGAGCTGGTGGGCGCGTGTCGAGCGCAGCAGGTTGATCTCCACCTCCTCGACCGCCTTGAGGCTGGTGATCGCGTCGGCGGAGCGCTGCGAGAGCGAGTAGAGCCAGTAGGCGGTGACCGAGGTGGTCAGGGCGAGGACGAGCCCGATCGCCGAGAGGACGCCGCCCACCAGGAGGAACGAGCGGCGGATGCTCTGCTGGCCGCGACGCCACCACATGATCCCTACGCGGGCACCTCCCGGTGCTGCCGGAGCGAGCGCAGGCGGAAGCCGAGGGCCAGCAGGGTGATCCCGAAGAGGATGGCGTAGAGGCCGATCAACCAGACCACCGCCAGCGCGCCCGCCGCCGGGTTGGCGAAGACGAGGATGCCGAAGAGGATGGAGAGGGCGCCGGAGAGGCCGAGCCAGAACTCGCCGCGGATCACCTTGCGGAGCTGGACCGCCGCCACGATCTGGAGGACGCCGACGATCACCGCCCAGGCGCCGATGAGGAAGACCAGCGCCACCGCGGTGAGCCCGGGCATCACCCAGGCGATCACGCCGGCGAGGATGCCGGTCACGCCGACGAGCGCCAGCGCGCCCCAGCGCTCGTGGCCTTTGGCGGCACGCACCGCCGAGATCAGGGAGAAGATGCCGTCGACGAAGGCCCAGGCGCCCCAGACGACCACGAGGAAGACCAGGCTGATCGCCGGCTGGGCGAGGAGGAGGATGCCAAAGAGCACGGCGAGCGCGCCGCGCAGCGCCACGGCCCACCAGTTGCGTAGCAGCGTTTCCATGTGACCACTCCTTCTTCCCCGAACGGTGGATGGCGGCGGCCCGCCCAACAAGCGACGGGCGGGGGCCCGCGGTGCTGGCGGGCTGCCTCACGCCTGCCTGCGGCGGAGCGTGCGCACCGCGCGCGAATTCTCCGCCCGCTCGCGGATCGCGAAGGCGGCGGGGAAGAGGAGGAGGATCCCGACGACCGCCACGAGGACGACCATGAGCAGCACCTTGCCGCCACCGAGGCTTCCGGCGGCCACCACCGTCGCCGCGGCGATGTTGCGCTGGGCGCTGGCGAGGGCGATGGCGCTGCGGGTCTCGGCCTTCCGCCCGCCGACCGTGTAGCCGAGGGCGAAGGCGCCCGCCTCGAAGAGGATCGCGGCGGCGATCGCGCCCTCGCCCAGCAGCGAGGCGAACGCCGCCAGGTTGGCGATGAGGGTCCCGGCAAGCAGGGTGACGAGCGCCACGGTCGCCGCCTTCGAGAGTAGGGGCACCGCCTTCGCCGCGAGGCGCGGGAGGAGCGGGCGCACCGCCAGGCCGACCGCCAGCGGGAGGAGCATCGTGAGCACGAGCGGGCGCGCGATCACCGCCGGGTCCACGTCGGCGCCG
>Ga0180215_1000707_pt1 | contig 40098 bp, 33 predicted proteins | sample eDN3rd37CBELigBY_FD_128871 | JGI IMG/M metagenome (GOLD analysis project Ga0180215, IMG submission 128871) | Enriched backyard soil microbial communities from Emeryville, California, USA - eDNA 3rd pass 37_C BE-Lig BY (version 2) (version 2) | ecosystem: Environmental > Terrestrial > Soil >...
CCATCCAGCTCACCGGGATGCTCTCACGGAGCCAATACCAATACACCTTGGTCGGGACCGATCGGGAGCAGCTCTACCAGGTGGCGGGGCAGGTGGAGGAGCAGATGCGCCAGATCCCCTTCCTCCTGGACGTGACGAGCGACCTGCGGCTGAAGAGCCCGCAGCTCAACATCCTGGTCGACCGCGACAAGGCCTCGGCCCTGGGACTCACCATGGCCCAGATCCAGAACACCCTCTACGACGCCTACGGCTCCCGGCAGATCTCGACCATCTACAGCTCGATCAACACCTACCAGGTGATCCTGGAGGTGGAGCCCCGCTTCCAGCTCGATCCCCAAGCGCTCTCGATGCTCTACATCCGATCGGACACCGGCGCGCTGGTCCCCCTCACCGGGATCGCCGAGATCGTCCCGGGGGTCGGCCCCCTCGCCGTGAACCACTACGGACAGCTCCCCTCTGTGACGATCTCCTTCAACCTGCCCCCCGGCGTCTCCCTGGGCGACGCGGTGGCCCGGGTGGAGCAGGTGGCCACGCCGCTCCTCGCCCCCGGCATGTCGATGTCGTTCCAGGGGGCGGCCCAGGAGTTCGAGCGCTCCCTCTCGGATCTGGTGGCGCTCCTGATCATCGCGATCCTCGTGATCTACCTGGTCCTGGGGATCCTCTACGAGAGCTTCATCCACCCGCTCACGATCCTCTCCGCCCTCCCCTTCGCAGGCTTCGGCGCCCTGGTGACCCTCCTCCTCTTCGACGCCGACCTCGACGTCTACGCCTTCGTCGGCGTGATCATGCTCGTGGGACTGGTGAAGAAGAACGGGATCATGATGATCGACTTCGCGCTGGAGGAGGAGAAGGCGGGCCGCTCCTCGCGGGACGCGATCCACCAGGCATGCCTGATCCGCTTCCGCCCGATCATGATGACCACCGTCGCCGCCCTGGTGGGCACCCTCCCCATCGCCCTGGCCTTCGGGACCGGTGCCGAGTCTCGAAGGCCGCTCGGACTGGCGGTGGTCGGGGGCCTGCTCTTCTCCCAGAGCTTGACGCTCCTGGTGACACCCGTCTTCTTCCTCTACATGGACAGGCTCCGGGCGTGGGGGGCCCGGCGCCGCGGCGGGGAGGCCACGACCGGGAACCCTTGAGAATCGGATCGTCGACCGATTGGAAGAAATGGATTCCGCACCTCCAACGTTCAGCCGGGACGTGGTAGGAAGTTCTCCCTCTCGCTGGGCCGCCCGCTCCCCCCTCGAGCCGGCGGACTGGACTGTCTCCTTCCCTCCAAACCCGCAGTCGAGGTCGACCCCAAAGATGCGCTCTATCGTCTCCGCCGCTCTCCTGTCGTTGGCCGCACCCACCTCCGCGCACGCGGCAGCGTCGGCCCCCAAGACGCCGGCGCCCGCAGCAGGCCGGGAGCAGGCCCTCGCCATCGAGTTCGAGAAGTACAGCCTCCCCAACGGCCTCGAGGTGATCCTCTCCCACGACGATCGCCTGCCGGTCGTCGCCGTGAACCTCTGGTACCATGTGGGCGCCTTCCACGAGCAGCCGGGGCGGACGGGCTTCGCCCACCTCTTCGAGCACATGATGTTCCAGGGATCCCGCCACGTCGGCGACGACGCCCACATCTCCATGCTCGAGCGCCTGGGCGCCACCTCCCTCAACGGCACCACCAGCTTCGATCGCACGAACTACTTCCAGACCGTCCCCAGCCATCACCTGGAGACCGCGCTCTGGCTGGAGAGCGATCGGATGGGCTTCCTCCTCGACACCCTCAGCGAGGAGAAGCTGAAGAACCAACAGGACGTGGTGAAGAACGAGCGGCGCCAGAACTACGAGACCGCGCCCTACGGCCTCGCCAACGAGCAGGCCTGGCAGGTGCTCTTTCCCGCTCCCCACCCGTATTTCGGCAGGGTGATCGGCTCCATGGAGGATCTGGACGCCGCCACCCTCGACGACGTGAAGGCCTTCTTCGAGACCTGGTACGCGCCGTCGAACGCCACCCTCGCCATCGTCGGCGACTACGATCCCGCCACCATCCGCGGCCTGATCGAGAAGTACTTCGGGACCCTCCCCACCCGTCCCAAGCCCCAGTCTCCCGCCGTCCCCAAGATCTCGTTGTCCGAGCCGGTGGAGATCCGGGTCGACGAGACCGTGGCGAGCCTGCCGCTCCTGCAGGTCTCCTGGCACACCCCCGCGTTCTTCGAGGAGGGCGACGCCACCGCCGACGTTCTGGCGATCGCCCTCTCCAGCGGCAAGTCGAGCCGGCTCTACCGCCGCCTCGTCCTCGAGAAGAAGCTCGCCCAGAGCGTCTCGGCCCGGCAGCAGAGCATGGGCGCCCAGTCCGTCTTCGTGATCCAGGCGATCGCCCGGCCCGGTGTCTCCACCGACCAGATCCTCGAGGAGGTCGACGCGGTGCTGGCCACCATCCGCGAGGAAGGGATCACCCAGCAGGAGCTCCAGCAGGCACGCAACCGCTTCGAGACCGGGAAGGTCTCCGGGCTCCAGCTCGTCGGCGGCTTCGGCGGCAAGGCCGACATCCTCCAGGCCTACAACCACTTCCTGGGTGATCCGGGACGGCTCGATTGGGATCTCGACCGCTATGAAGACGTGACCGTCGAGGAGGTCCGGGACTTCGCGAAGAACGAGCTCGGTCCGAACCGGGTGGTCCTCCACGCGGTCCCGCCTTCCAGCACCGCCTCCGCCAGCCTGAAGGGAGCTCGCTGAAGATGCGTCGCCTATTCCTCGCAGCCTCGTCCGTCGCCGCGCTCTCCACCGCCTGTGCGACCGTCCCCGCCGCTTCCGATTCGGAGTCTCGTTTGAACGATTTCAGAGCCCAGGAGGCGTGGCGCGCCACGCCACCGAACCCGGGGCCGCTCGAAGAGCTGGTCACCCCCACCTTCCAGCGCTTCACCCTCGACAACGGCCTCACGGTGCTGGTGGTGGAGCGCCATGAGCTGCCGCTGGTCTCGATGCACATGGCCTTCCGCGCAGGGAGCGCCGCCGATCCCGACGGCAAGGAGGGCCTGGCCCAGATCACCTACCAGCTCCTCCTCGAGGGGGCGGGTGACCGCGACTCCCAGGCCTTGGACAACGCCTTCGCAGATCTGGGCACCTCCGCAGGGGCGTCCGTGAGCCAGGACGGGGCATTGGTCGGGCTCCAGGTCCTCACCCGCAACCGGGACCAGGCGGCGGCGCTCCTCGCCGACGTGGTCCTGCGCCCGCGGCTGGAGGCCGCCTCCTTCCAGGTCCGGAAGGAGCAGCAGCTCTCCAACCTCGCCTTCCAGGTGGGCAACCCCCGCTACCTCGGCGGCGAGGCCTTCGCCGCAGCCATCTTCGGCGAGCACCACCCCTACGGCAGGCTGGGTTCCGGGACCCCCGAGACCGTCGGCAAGCTCGAGCACAAGGACGCGAAGAAGTTCTACGCCGACGCTGCGGCTCCGAAGGGTGCCGCCCTCGTCCTGGCCGGCGACATCACCGTAGAGGAGGCCCGCGCCCTCGCCGAGGAGCACTTCGGCGCCTGGAAGGGTGGCGACCGGCCCCTCAACGCCCCCACCGCCCCCGAGGTCGCCGAGCGGGCCCAGGTGATCGTGGTCCCGAAGGCAGGCCTCGCCCAGACCCTGATCTACATGGGCAGGCCCGGTCTCCAGAGCGGCCATCCCGACGAGTACACCCTCGGGCTCGCGAGCACCGTCTTCGGGGGCTTCTTCGGGAGCCGCCTCAACATGAACCTCCGCGAGGACAAGGGCTACACCTACGGAGCCCGCGCCTCGGTGGAGCCCCGCCTCGGGGTCGGCCCGCTGGTCGCGTCCAGCTCGGTGCGCGCCGACGTCACCGGCCCGTCGCTGGCCGAGTTCATCAAGGAGCTCCAGGGGATCAAGTCGCGGCCCATCACCGCCGAGGAGCTCGAGGCCGCACGGGAGGGGATGATTCGCTCGATCCCCGGCTCCTTCGAGAGCGTGAGCGGCCTCGCCGCCGCTGCGGCGAACCTCTTCTTCAAGGACCTGCCCCTGGACCGGTACGAGAAGATGATCGAGGCCTACGAGTCCGCCACCGCCGAAGAGGTGCAGCGCGCCGCCGAGACCTACTTCGATCCTGCGCTGATGCAGATCGTCCTCGTGGGCGATCCGGCGGTGATCGCCGAGCAGGTCCCGGCCCTCGAGCTGGGGCCGCTGCAGGAGCGGGCGCCGCTCCAGTAACCGCTCGGGATCAGCGCAGCGCTGCGCCGATCCCCGAGTGCCGCTCCAGCCGCTTCTCCACCCCTGCCACCAGCACCTCCGGCCGCCCCACCACCACCACGCTCCGGCGGCTGCGGGTGACCGCGGTGTAGAGGATCTCGCGGGTGAGGAGGGGGATCGGAGCCTCGGGGAGGATCAGCCCCACCGTATCGAACTCCGATCCCTGCGACTTGTGCACCGTCATCGCGTAGGAGAGGCTGAGCTGCCCGCGCAGACCTTCCAGGGGGAAGACCGCGAAGCCTCCCTTCTGCCGGAACACCACCCGGAACCGATGGCTCGCCTCCCCCGCCTCTCGCACCCGGAGGACCAGCCCCTGGTCGCCGTTGAAGAGGCCGCGCTGGTAGTCGTTGCGCTGCATCATCACGGGCTCCCCCGGAACGAAGGCCGCCTCGCGCTGTCCTCCCGATCCCGAGGAAGCCCGCTGGTGCAGGAGCTCGTTCACCGCCTCCACCCCGGTCGGGGCCGAGGCGCTGCGGGTCACGCAGAGCAGCCGCATCGACTCGAAGTGGGCGAAGAGCATGCGCAGCGCCCCTTCCTGCGAAGCGGCGAGGCCGTCCTTCTCCCAACGATACTCGTCCCGGACCAGATCGTGGAAGTCCTGCAGGCCGGCGATCTTCCCGTCCCACCACCTCTCGAGGAAGCTGCGAAGGACCGAGAGATCCCCTGCGGCGAGGAGCTCGACCTTCTCGAAGGCGAGGTCCTCGACCCGAGCGCGCAGCCGAATCGTCTCGCTCTCCTCCCCCTTCGCCGCCGACGCTTCGAAGAGCCGCCCGGCCCTGCCCTGGTTGATGGCACCCGCCACCTGGAGGATGTTTCGCCCCGCAGGATCCTTGGGATCCATCCGGTAGCTCTGGGTGAGCCGGGACGAGAAGGATGTCCGCTGATCCCCCGCCTCTTCGCTGGGGACCAGGTCCCGGAGCACCGCACCTGCGTCCACCGAGGGGAGCTGCTCGGCGTCCCCCAGGAGGATGAGCTGGGCGTCCGGGCGCACCGCCTGCAGGAGCTGCTCCATCAGGCCCAGATCGATCATCGACGCCTCGTCGACGATCACCACGTCCTGCACCAGCGGGTTCTTCCCACCATGCCGAAAACGTCCGGCGGACGGCGACCAGGCCAGCAGGCGGTGGAGGGTCACGGGCTCGAGGTTCGCCTCGAGCAGCTCGCGGTCCTCCTGCGCCGGATCCACGAGGGCGCCCAGGTAGGCACCGATCGACTCTGCCATCCGGTTGGCTGCCTTTCCGGTTGGCGCAGCCAGCGCGATCTGCCCCGGCGAGCGACCCAGCCGAACCAGGGATCGCAGGATCGACACCACGATCGAGGTCTTCCCGGTACCCGGACCACCGGAGATCACGGCCAGCGGAAGGCGGAGCGCCTTCTCCACGGCCCGGCGCTGCTCGTCCGAGAGGAGGATCCGCGCGCCGCCGATGGTCGGGGGCGCCGCCAGCACCTGCTGCATGGCCGCCTCGATCGAAGCGGCCCCTGCTGATTCGGCGCGGACCGCCGCGTCCATCCGGAGCTCGAGCGCGGCGATCAACTCCTGCTCCGCCCGGTACATGCGCTGGATGTAGAGCTGATCCCCATCGAGGATCAGGGGCTTGTACGCGCCGGGTCTCCCGAGGATCGGGGAGAGGGTCGCCTCCTCCTCTCCGGCCCTCCACTCCTCCAGGAGCCGGCGCACCTCTGCCCGATCGGCGCCGGGCGTCCCCAGATCGTCAAAGAGGAGATCGAGGGTCTCGCCGTCCAGCGGGAGCCTCGTGCTCCCCCGGCGCTGGTTCAGGAGCACCGCCGTCCCCAGAAAGAGGAGCGCCCGCCGCTCCGACTCCTTGGCCTCCGGAACCAGGCTCACCAACATCCGCGCCAGGAAGAGAGATCCCTCGTCGAGCTCCCAGCTCTGCTGGGCCGATCGGAGCTCCTCCGGCAGCGCCCAACCGCCATCTCCGCTCGTCGCGAACCGGCTTGGACCTTCGAGTTTTCTTCGCGTCTTCATCTCTCGATTCACGCCGCCCCCTCCAGGTCGTCCCGCTCGAGGAGCTCCGCCTCCCAACCGAGGACCTCTCGCCAGCTCGGCCTCTCGAAGTGGATCGCCCTGGTTCCGTCTCCCTCGAGCTCCATCCCCCGCAGGAAGAGGTAGACGAACCCGCCGAACCGCGCCTCGTAGGAGGCCTCGTCGCGCAGCTCCAACATCTTCACCATCGCCAGACAATAGAGCTTCGACTGGAGCCGGTAGCTCTGCTCCACCCGCAACGCGATCTCGCTCTGGCTGTAAGACGGGAGCACGTCACTCTTCCAATCCCCGAAGTAGGCGAGGCCGTCATGCTCGAAGAGGAGGTCGACGAAGCCCTTAACGAAGCCTCGTCGGATCTCCAACGCGCTCCCGTCCAGCGCCTCCGTCAGCCTCGGATGGGAGCGCTCGGGGATCGGATAGAGGAACTCCATCTCGCGCAGGAGCGGCTCCGCGCTGGCGATCCCCTCGAGGGCCCGCCCATCGCGCAGGCGCAGCCGCGCCCGGAGGCTGGTGAAGATCAGCTTCGCCGCTTCTCCCAGGTACCTCGGCTCCAACCCCGCCCGAGCCCCCTCGGTGCGCAAGAGCAGATCCACCTCGGGGCGGGAGGCAAAGTCCTCGACCGACTGCGCGTCCAGCGCCAGCCGTGCCGGAAGGAGGGCCAGGACCTCGTGGAGGAAGATCCCCACCCCGGCGCCGCCTGGCAGATCCTCCACCGATACGTGCGGTGCGGCCCCCCCGTCGCCCAGGAAATCCTCCCGATCGGGATCGTGGCTCGGGGTGGGAGCGCCGCCCGATTTCATCTGCGTGTAGGAGGTGATCCGATAGCCGCGGTGGAGCTCGCGAAGCCGCGCGAGCTCCGCGCTTCGGTCCGGAACTTCGAAGGCCTCGGACCTGGGCTCCCAGGCTGCGAGATTCGATCCAACCACGCCCGTCGCCGCCGGGGCAGGGGGCGCCGCACTGCAGTCGATCACCTCCCTCGTCACCCGCCGGGAGAACCCAGGCTGCTCCAGGAGATGTCGCAGCCTGTCGTCGAGGACCGCGTAGGAACCTGTGAGGGGCTTGGGATCGGAGCCGCCCGTGTAGAAGGGCAGGTAGAGGCGCCCCTTCGCCCGGGTCAACGCCACATAGAGCAGGCGCTCCGCCTCGTAGCGTTCCTCCAGGCTCGCCAGCTCGTCCACAGCGCCCGTCAGAGCTTTCAGTCCCTTTGCCTCCTTGGGCAGGCCCGAGGCTGCTCTCCAGACGAAGGTGACCCTCTCCCCTGCCTCGACCTCGGTGGTCTCCAGGAAGCTGTCGAGGAAGGCCTTATCCGGGTGGAAGCTGCGGGTCTTCACCGAGTGGTTCTTGTGCAAGCCGCCCACCAGGAAGACCACCTTCGCCTCGAGGCCCTTGGAGGCGTGCATGGTCATGATCTGCACGGCGTCGCGGTCGCTCTCGAGCCGCTGCTGGTTCCCCTCCTCGCCCTCCACCCGCAGCGATCCCTCGATCCACCGCGAGAGGAGCGAGATCAGCTCGGGGAGCGACCGCCGCCCCTGGCTCTGGACCTCCAGCAGGCGCTCCGCGATGTGCAGGTAGTTGGTGAGCTCCCGCTCTCCCTTCTGGGAGAGGATCAGCCTGCGCACGATCCCGCTCTCGTCGAATAGCCGGGAGAAGAGCTTTCCGAAGGAGCGCCCCTCCGCCTCCGCCTTCCACTCGTAGAGGCGCTGGTGGAGCGGATGCGAAGGGGGAAGGGCCCGCGCCGCCGGGAGGGCGTCGAGGCGGAGGCCGAAGAAGGGAGTCAACCAGGCCTTCATCCGCTTGGAGTCGTCCCCCGGGTCCGCGATCGCCTGGAGCACGTCGAGGAGCGCCGCAGCCTCCTGCGTCTCGAAGAGCCCATCCTGCTTGAAGAAGGCGAAGGGGATCCCCTCCTCCCGCAGCACGGCGCCGATCTGCTTCGACTCGCTGTTGCTGCTGCAGAGGATGAAGATCTCACGCAGGGCGATCGGGGCCTCCCCCCGCTTGTCCCGCAACCGCAGACTCGGCGCCGCCGGATCGGTGATCGCCCGGATGTGAGCTGCGATGGCCCGCCCCAGCGGCGGCAGGATCAACCCGGCGTTGCGCAGCGGAGCCCCCGGCTTGCCGGACTTCAGCGTCTTTCCCCTGGGAGTCTGGATCTCGAATACGTGGATCGGCGGTGCCTCTCCCCCCGCACCATCCAGGAGCTCCAGGATCTCGTTTCCACACGCCACCGGCTCGTCGTAGACGATCTTCGGGTGGGTGAAGAAGGGCTGCTCCCCGCCCTGCGCCAGGATCTCGTTGTACCCGGCGATCAACGCTCCGGTGGAGCGGAAGTTCTGCCGCAGGGCGACCCTCGCCCCACCTGCCGCGAGGAGCGTCTCTCTCGCGCGCAGGTAGGTCTCCACGTCTGCGCCGCGGAAGCGGTAGATCGCCTGCTTCGGATCTCCGATCAGGTAGAGCAGGTTCAGCTTTCGCCCCTCGGGATCCCGCCTGTCGCTCTCGAAGAAGATCGTACGGAAGACATCCCATTGGAGCTCGTCCGTGTCCTGAAACTCGTCGATGAGCGCATAGCGGAAGCGCTCGCGCAGGATCGACACCAGCGCAGGTCCATGCGCCCCCCGGAGGCTGTCTCGCAGGAGGGAGAGCATGTCCTCGTAGTCGATCAGCCCCGCCTCTCGCTTGCGCGCGACGAGCCGCTCCTGGATGGGAGGGAGGAACTCCTGCACCACCAGGGCCTCGAGGGTCGTCGAGCTGCCGATGGCGGCGAGCATCCGCTCCCCCTCGCCCCCGTCCGCGGGGCCGGGATCGATCCACCTGGGGAGCACGGGGCCCCGTACCGCTGCGCAGCGAGCGAGGAGGTCCTCCAGCGCGTCCAGATCCTTCTCCTGCAGCCACCTGCCGAGGAGCAGAGACCACCTCGGATGCACGGCGATCTGCTCTCGGATCACCTCCTGGAAGGCGCGGTGAAAGGCTTCGTCCCGATCCACCATCTCCTCCGAGAAGAGGCGCTGGTTGGCGAAGGCGTGCTCCCGGAGGATCCCCTGGCAGAAGGAGTGGATGGTCGAGATGGTGGCCGTGTCGAACTTGCGGAGGGCCAGCTCGATCCGTGCCCGCGCCTGCTGGTCCAGGATCCAGCAGTCCTCGTCCGGCGCGTCTCCGCCCTCGTCCTCATCCAGATCCAGGAGCTTCACCAGGAGCTGCCGGATCCGGGCAACCAGCTCGCTCGTGGCGGGCCTGGTGAACGTCACCACCAGGATCTGCGAGATCTCCACCCCGGAGAGGATCAGCTCCACCACCAGATGCTCGAGGGTGAAGGTCTTGCCGGTCCCCGCCGATGCCTCGATGACCGTGTGGCGATCCTTGGGGATCGACGCGAGGATCGACGGCTTGCGATAGCGGACGTGGCTCACGATCCCTCCTCCTCGCTGCCCTCTTCCTGTGCCCGGAAGAAGAGGCCGAAGCGGCGCTCGATCATCGCGGTGGCCTCCTCCTCCGGCGGCGGCTCGTAGCGCTTGGCGTCGCGCACGGGTCCGTAGGACCGGTAGCGTTGGTCTTCCCGCAGGCTCTCTGCAGCCCGGACCACGCCCTCTCCGCCCGCAGGGTGCTGGCAGACGGCGCGGAAGGGGAGGAAGTAGTCGTGGACCCGGGAGAAGAGATCCTCCACCAGGCCGCGGAGGTAGACCGTCGCCTCCTCCCGAGAGATCGGCGCGAAGCGGATGGTGTCGATCTTCCCCTCCGCACAGAGGTAGGCGGTGTGTGCATCGTCGCCTCCTCGCTCGCCGCTCGCAGCGAGGAGGACGTGATCCAGGAAGCCCCGCAGCGCCCCCTCCTGCACCTTGTCCTTCGCGATGGTCTTCAGGATCAAAGATCCGCGTCGCCGAAGGACCAGCGCCTCCGTCGATCCCACCACCTCGACGATCCGCGTCCGTCCGCCGATCTCCACCTCCAGCCGAAGCCCCTCTCGGCTGACCTCCCCTTCTCGCTCCTCCTGTGCCTTGCCGAAGCGCAGCACCTCCACCTCGCGCTCCTCCTGCCCGTCCTGCAGCTCGAGGAAGCGCTGCGCCCAGCGCTGCAGCTCGGCGAGGCGCTTCTCCTCCTCGACCTCGCCGAAGAAGCCCGAAGGGAGTGACCCCTCCAGCCGCCTGCGGAGGGCTGCCTCCTGGTAGGACACCTCCAGGCAGCGCTCCAGCCGCCCTCGATCCAACCTCCCTCCCCCCGCCTCGTCGTTCGCCTCCCTCACCGCCCGGAGAAAGACCTCGGGCAGGAGCTGCGAGCGAATCAGCGGGGTGATCCCCAGGGCCTCGGCCTCCAGCGCCGCAGGATCCTCGTCATCGCCCTGCAGCCCCAGGAGGAGGGACGCGCACCCCTGCAATGGATCCTCCAGGAACTTTCGCAGGTTCGACCGAGAGATCAGGATGACCGAATCCGGATCACCTCCCTCCACCTCGCCCGCCTCGAAGAAGGCCCGATGCTCCAGCCCCATCGCGCGCACAAGGAAGGACCTCGCGTCCGGAGAGAGGGCGCCGAGGAGTTCGTCGAGCGCTGGGATCGCGGGGGAGGCAGCCCCGCTCTCGGCGCCCAGCTGATGCTGCAGGTCTCCGAGCACCGCCGCCGCCGCCGCCTCCCGCAGGACGGCAGGCGACGAGAAGGGCCCCGGCTCCTCGAAGCGGCGCAGCGGGATCTGCCGCCGCAGGCTGCTCGCGCCGTAATCCTTGGTGAGGATCCGCTCCAGCTCCACCAGCACCGGCGAGGGCAGGAGCTCGGCGCCGGTGAGCTGGTCCCTCGCCACATAGGAGAGATAGAGCCGATCCCGGGCGCAGAGGAGCGCCTCCAGGAACATGTATTGATCGCCTTCACGAGGCGTAATGTCTCCGGCGCGGGGCTTGGCGAGGCGCAGATCGAGGACATTGCGCCGCTCTGCAGCAGGGAAGCGCCCCTGTCCCAGGCCCGCGATGAAGATCGCGCGAAAGGGGATCGCGCGCATGGGCTGCAGGGTGGAGACGACCACCCCGTCAGCCAGATACTGGCCGCGCGAGCCGGCGATTCCGCCCAGCGACTGCAGGGCCAGCTCCGCTGCGAGGCCGAACGCGATCTCCCTCCCGTCCAGCTCCAGCTCGGAGATCCCTCGCAAGGTGCGCAGACATGTCTCGAGCTCCCGCTCTTCGGCTGCGGTCCTGGGTACGATCAGCGCCTCGACGAGCTCGCCCAACGAGGCGCCCCACGCTGCGGTGGTTCGCAACGATCGTCTGGCGTCTTCGAGGTGCGAGAGCAGCGTCGAGACCAGGACACCGAAGGATCCCACCATCTCGGCAGAGAGCTCCTCCGGCAGATAGCGGGCCCCCTCGAGATCGAAGACCTCGTCCCCGCTCAGGAAGCTCCCCAGCGCCATTCGGCGGAGGCCCTGGGCCCAGGAGAGGAGATCCTCCTCCACGTAGCTCCCCTCGAGATCCCGATGGTCCGCGCCCCGGACGATCCCCAGCCTCTCGCAGGCGCGCGCCCACTCGGAGGGGTCCGCGTCGGGATAGGCAGCCAGCACGTTGGGGTGGGTGAGGAAGGCCAGCATCTCCGGCCGGGAGAATCCTCCCTTCGGCAGGGCCAGGAGGAGCTCGATCGCCTCGGCGATCCGGCTCTCCGCGGCGAAGGTGGAGCCCGTGCGGTTGAAGGGGATCCCGTAGGTCTCCTCGAAGACGGCGGCGAGGTGGGTGAAGTAGGCCTGGGGATCGCTTCCGGCGATCAGCACCGCGATCTCGTTGAAGCGCAGGGGCTCGCGGCCGTCGCGCCCCTGGGCGTCGCGGTGGACCAGGTGCCAGATCTCCTCCGCGATGGTCTCGCACTCCCGCCGAAGGCCCGGCGCCGGCAGGATCCGAACGCTGGTGTCGCCTACGAAATCGAAAAAGGGGTCCGGCCCACTCCTCCGGGGTTCCCGCACGAGGATGTCCTGCTGCAGCTGTCGAAGCAGGGTGGGCCGCCCCTCCAACTCCTCGAAGGCCGCGCGGAAATCACAGTCGGTGAGGGCATTGAGCAGACGGATGTTCTCCCTTCCCGGCCGCCCCCAGAGCGAGAGCGCCGGGGTGTCCTCCTTCAGGAGGCCGAAGGGATCTTCCCCCTTGAAGAGGATGTCGTCCCCCATCGGCCCCTCCCGCTGGGAGAGGCGCTTGCGAGCCGCGTGGCCATCCTCCACGTCCTCCCAGAACTCCATGCAGGGGTTCAGCGTGTAGACGTGCAGCGCGCTCCGCTCCCCGATCCGGGCCAGCAGCCGGTGGAAGGCGGAGGCAAAATACGAGACACCGAAGAGGTAGGTGGCACCGCCGTCTCCCAGCTCGAGGTCGCGCAGGCGGTCCAGGATCGCCGGGAGGTGAACCAGGCGCTCGCCCCCCCGGCGCTCCGCCAGCCCGCCTGCACCGAAGAGATCGATCCACAGCCGCCGCTGCCAGGCCTCGGTCTCGGCGAAGGGGGTCTTCTCCAAGAGCGGCTCGCGGGGCCAGGCGTTGAGGAGCTCCGGTCGGGAGAAGCCATACTCCTCGAAGAGGCGCGAGAGCTCGGTGGCGAGCTGGAGGCGGCGGAGGTCCACCGCGTCCCTCGCCTCCCCCGCCGCGTGGAGGTAGGAGCGGACCCGGGCCACCTCGTCCCGCCGCAGGTAGTCCTCGTCGAGGAGGAGCGAGAGGAGGAGGTCCTGGAGGATCGCCCCGTCCACGAGGCGAAGCCGCGCCTCCTCGCCTCGAAGCCCATGCTGGAGCAGCCCCCCGACGAAGCGCCGCAGCAGGAGGATCTCGAGGTTCGCCGCGATCCCCATCCGCCGCGCGAGGCCGTGCTTCAGCCAGGTCTCCACGTTGCGGTTGGGGACCACGATCCGCACCCGCTCGAACGGACTGCGCCCCTGCTCCCGCGCCGCGGACAGATCGGCGGCGAGAGAGTCGAGGAGCGCTTCGGTTCGATTCGAGTAGGTCAGGTGGATCATGCGGGCCCCGCTGTCGCCACCCGCCGCAGGAAGAGCCTGCGGGAGGAGGCGATCGCTACGAGGCCCCCACCATGCCAGACCACCCGGACATTGGGGATCCGAACCGTCGGACCTACCTCGCTTCGGCGACGATCTTCCGAACCAGATCCTCGTTCGGCTGCCTCGCTCCCTCCAGCCTCCCCTTGATCGCGCCCTTCCTGTCCAGGAGGGTGATCACCGAAGAGTGGCCGATCGAGCCGTCCGCCGCGAAGCGGTAGCGGATCCCGAGGACCGCCGCCAGCTCGCGCACCTTCTCGGCGTCCGTGCGCAAGAAGGTCCAGCGATCGGTGTCCACGCCGTGGGCGTCGCGAAGCTTCTTCAACGCCTCCGGCGTGTCTCGGTCCGGGTCGAAGGTGACCAGGACCACCCGCAGCTCCTTGCGCACCTCGGCGGGGAGGGCCTTCTCCATCCGCTTGATGTCGCTGATCAGCATGGGGCAGGCGTGGGGGCAGGTCGCGTACATCATGGTGATCAGCACCGGCTTGCCGGCGAGCTGGGCCAGCACCACCTGCTTGCCGTCCTGATCGGTGTAGGCGCCGCCCAGGACGTAGATCGAGTCGCCCGTCTGGCTCACCTTCCCGGCGGGGAGGGTTGAATGACCCTCGTGCCCGGCGTGATGCCCATCGTGTGCGGCGGCCGGCGCCGAGACCAGGAGCGCGAGAGCCGCGAGAGCGAGTGCAGGGACGGACCTTCTCATGGGATTCGACCTCCTTCTTGCTGCTGAATTCGTTGCTGACAAATCGATCTCATCTGGCGCAGCGGAAGCCGAGGTTGCCCACGGTGTAGCCGCCCTGCAGCGAGCTGCGGAATGCGTAGCGCATGAACCCTGCGTAGTCCTCCTTGTCGCCGGCGTTGATCGCGCTGGCGCCGCAGAAGCGCATCTTGTCGGGATCGCCATCCTCTCTGCTGTCCGAGGTGACCATCGTGCTGCCGTAGTCCACGACCCACTCCCAGACCAGGCCGTGGAGATCGTGGATCCCCCAGTAGTTGGGCTCGCCACCGCCCACCGCAGGGAGCTTCTTCGGCGTGGGCTTCGAGTACCAGTCGAGGAGCATCTGGACGAAGGCGGGATCCTTCTTCCCGTCGGGATCGGTGGCGCTCGCGGAGGCTGCGTACTCCCACTCGTTCTCGGTGGGGAGGCGCTTCCCCTGCGCCTCGCAGTAGGCACGCGCAGCGAACCAGCTCACCCGGGTCACCGGCGCGTCCGGATCCACATCGGGCCCGAGCTCCGTGGGTCCCGCCCAATGTTCCAGGTAGCGGGGGTCCGCGAAGATTCGGGAGACCCGGCCCTTGCGCCAGTTCGGCGTTGCGCGGACGAAGGCCAGGAACTCGCCGTTGGTCACCGGGTAGCGATCCAGCTCGAAGGCCTCCATCGGGATCCGAGACTCCTCCGGGGTCGGTGGATAGATGGGTGCGTAGGTCCCCGCGCCCACCTTCGCCATGCCCGGCTGCCGCTTGGCAGCCTGGGCCTTGGCAGCCTTGGTAGAGGCGCCCGCCGCCGTCGCCTGGACCGGCGCTGCAGCGGCGGGGGAGGGAGTCGCCCCCGACCCGATCGCCAGGAGCAACGCAGGAGCGATGGCAGCGAGCGTCCTCATCAGTGGGCCGCTCCCGCCGGACGCTTGTCCTTGGTGGACGCTCGCACCTGGGCGACCTCGTCCTTGCTGACCGCATCGCCGCTGTTGCCGAAGGCGTTGCGCACGTAGGTGAGGATGTTCGCGATCTCGTCGTCGGTGTGCTGGCTCATCGGCGGCATCACGGAGTTGTACTCCTGCCCGTTCACCGTGATCGGCCCCTCCAGCCCGTTGATGACGATGTCGATCGAGCGGGTCTTGTCCGCCATCAGGAAGTCGGCCTCCGCGAGCGGCGGGAAGACGCCGCCGAGGCCCTTGCCGTCCACCGAGTGGCAGACCGAGCAGGTGCCCTGGTAGAGCGCCTTGCCTGCGGCGATCTGCTCCTCCTTCGTGAGCTTGCCCTCCCTCGCGGCGACGGCGGCCTGCTTGATGGCGCCAGGCGCTCCGTTGGGCGACTTGTCCCCCAGGTAGACCGCGTTCACCTCCTGGCCGGTGTAGACCTTGAGGTTGTCTTCGCCCTCCACCACGAGCAGGCCGAGTGCGCCCTTGTTGAACGCGCGGAAGAGGGAGTGGTCCACCATCACGTAGGTGCCCGGGACCTCCACCTTGAAGTCCGCCACCGTGGCGCCACCTGCGGGGATCAAGGTGGTCTGGACGTTGTGGTTGATGCTGGTGCCGCCCTCACGCCAGACGGTGTCGAAGATCTCGCCGATCACGTGGAAGCTGGAGACCAGGTTGGGGCCGCCGTTGCCGACGTAGAGCCGAACCGTCTCACCCACGTTCGCCTTGAGGGCGTTGTCGCCGATGAGCGCGTTCTCCGAGCCATTGAAGAGGACGTAGGTGGCGTTCTCCTCGATCGCCTTCTGCATGTCGAAGGGCTGGTGTCCCTTCTCGCGGTACTTGCCCACCGTGTAGAAGTCGCCCTGCATCACGTAGTACTCCTTGTCGACCGGCGGCATCCCCTCCGCGGGCTCGACCAGGATCAGGCCGTACATTCCGTTCGCGACGTGCATGCCAACCGGCGCGGTGGCGCAGTGGTAGACGTAGAGGCCCGGGTTCAGGGTCTTGAAGGTGAACTGCGTGCGGTGTCCGGGAGCGGTGAAGCTGCTCGATGCGCCGCCGCCGGGACCCGTCACCGAGTGCAGGTCGATGTTGTGGGGCATCTTGCTGTCCGGGTGGTTCAGCAGATGGAACTCGACCGTGTCTCCCTCGCGCACCCGCAGGAAGTTTCCGGGGACCGTCCCGCCGAAGGTCCAGAAGGTGTACATCACGCCGTCCGAGATCGGCATCTCGAGCTCACGGACCTCGAGCTCGATCACGACCTTCGCCGGATGCTTGCGGGTGATGGGCGGTGGCACCATGGGTGGTGGCACCATCTCGTGCATGATCGGCTCACCCTGGGGCGGGCCCAGGTCGACCTTGGGCTGCGTCTGGATCTGCTGCGCGACGGGCGCCTGCTGGTCGCTCGACGATGCGTTCGACGCGTCGCAGCCGGTGGTGAGGAAGAAGAGGGAGAGAGTGACGGGGACTGCGAGCAGGCGGCTGATGCTCATCTGAAGGCTCCTCGGGTAGGGGAGTGGGGGGCTTGCTTGTCCGTCAATATGTAGTGCGATTAGATGGACTCGCAATGCTCAGCCAGAAGGATTACCCCGACTAATGGCTGCGTCCAGGCGGGGAATATGATCCGTGTCATAGGTGGGGTTCAGTCGGTCCCTCCCCCTATCGGGGCGGCTGTGCACTTGCTTTACAAGCATGCCATAGGCATGAGGAGGTTCCGAGTGCCGAATCGGCCACAGAAGAAATGTTCGGGCCTGAACGCAGGTTGACGAAGGCCGCGACCCCCAGCCTCCGAGGAGACGGAATGAAGATCGGCCGCAACGCTCCCTGCCCCTGCGGGAGCGGCAAGAAGTACAAGTTCTGCCACCAGAAGAAGGAAGCAGCCCGCAACAACGACTGGTCCAAGATCGGGCTGGCGGTGACAGCGGCCGTGATCATCCTGGCGGTGGTCGTCGCCTTCACCACCATCCTGGGCTCCGACGCGAACACCGAGGGCATGGTCTGGTCCGCAGAACACGGCCACTGGCACAACGCCGACGGCACCGAGGTCCGCGCCGGCACCAACACGGCGCCGCCACCGGGGCTGCCGCCGCCGGGCAAGGTGTGGTCGGCGGAGCACGGTCACTGGCACGACATCGAGTGATCGCGGCCCGGGGGTCGTGAGCACCTGACCGTGGGATCTCACATGCAGGGAAAAATCCGGACGCTCTATCGGGTCGTCGCGACGATCGAGGCCATCACCTGGGCGGGCCTCCTCGTCGGCATGGCCTTCAAGTACCTGATCAACGGCAACCAGATCGGCGTCCGGATCTTCGGCAGCCTCCACGGCGCTGCCTTCGTCGCTTATGTCGCGATGACCTTCCTCGCTGCCCGCGCCTACCGGTGGAGCCCCAAGCTGATCGCCCTCGGGCTGGGCGCTTCCATCCCACCTTTCACCACCCTGCTCTTCGACCGCTGGGTGGAGAGCGTGGGCGGGTTCGAGGAGGAGCGGACCGCTGCCCTCTCTCCTGAGGGATCGAGCGCCCCTTAGCGAGCGCGGGTCGTCGCAGCGACGTCTGGCAGCCAGGGTTCCAGATGGTCGCGGTTCTGATCGACCAGCCGGAAGAGCTCATCGGCATCGGTGATGTGCAGCAGGCGCAGGGCGAGACCTTCGCCGAGGTCGACGTTGAACATTGTGTCTCCAAGTGGCCTTGTCTCCGCACGAGCATGGCTCTGGAAAGCGACGGCATGGGCTCGAGGAAGGGGGGGCTCCGCCGCGAGTCCCGATGTCCGGACCGTGTGAGACAATTCGAGTCATGGAACTCGTACACATCGCCTCCACGAAGCCCCCGCCTCTGCCGGTCGTATCTCATGTCCCGCTCGCCTCCAAGCACGACGCGCAGATGCGAGAGAACCGACGCAGACGCAGACGTCTCGAGGCGCTCGGGGAGAAGATCGCCGAGGTCTCCGCGAGAATCGATGCCGCCACCTTTCACCAGCTCGAGCTGATCCAGGAATTCGACGAGGGGAGAGGCTGGGGCGAGCAAGGCGCGCTGACCTGTGCCCACTGGCTCTCGTGGAGGATCGGACTCGACCAGGGAACGGCTCGAGAGAAGGTGCGCGTCGCTCGTGCCTTGAAGAAGCTCCCCAAGATCTCCGCAAGTTTCCGCCGGGGAGAGATCAGCTACTCCAAGGTTCGCGCGATCACCCGGGTGGCAGTCGAGGAGAACGAGGCCGATCTCGTGGAGCTCGCCAAGCAGGCCTCCGGCCACCAGCTCGAGCGGATCGCCCGCGGCTACCGCCGGGCGCTCCAGGTGAACGACCATGGCGTGATGCCCGTCGTCGACACCGAACGTTGGGTCAAGGCCTACACCACCGGCGAAGGGATGTTTCGGATCGTCGCCCAGCTCTCTGCTGATGAGGCGCAGGTCGTGTTGAAGGCCTTGGACGGTGTCCGGTTCTCGGGCAATGAGGCGATGTTCCGAAAGGCGCGTAAGGCAGTGGAGCCGGGGGGCTCGGTTAGAGGCAGCGTTTCCGCGGAAGGAGGCGTTTCCGCGGGAGGAGGCGTTTCCGCGGAAGGAGGCGTTTCCGCGGAAGGAGGCGTTTCCGCGGAAGGAGGCGTTTCCGCGGAAGGAGACGTTTCCGCGGGAGGAGGCGTTTCCGCGGGAGGAGGCGTTTCCGCAGGAGGAGGCGTTTCCGCAGGAGGAGGCGTTTCCGCGGGAGCCGGCGTTTCCGCGGAAGCAGGCGTTTCCGCGGAAGCAGTTCCCCTACCCACCAGAAGCCGACCGCTCACCGCAAAACAACGAATGTTCAACCGGGCGGACGCCTTGGTGGCTCTCTCCGAGTCGATCCTGCAGGCGCCGAACCTTCTCCGGGCCCCCACCTCCCCCCGCTACGAGGTCATCGTCCACGTCGACCTCGATGCACTCCAGGGCAACGAGAAGGGAGTCGCGACCTTCGAGGACGGCTGGGCCGTGCCCCTCGCCATGGCGCAGCGGCTGAGCTGCGACGCGCCGCTCGTGCAGGCGACGGTGAACGGAGAGGGCAAGCTCCTCGATATTGGCAGACGGACACGATCCATCCCCCCTGCGATCCGACGTGCGTTGCGAATCCGAGACCGAGGCTGCCGATTCCCGGGCTGCACGCACTCGGCCTTCGTCGACGGCCACCACATCAAGCATTGGGCGCATGGCGGCGCGACCAAGCTCGACAACCTGGTGCTCCTCTGCCCCCACCACCACCGCCTGGTCCACGACGAGGGCTTCGGCTTACGAATGGAGGACGGCAAACCCATCTTCATCAGCCCAAACGGGAGGGAGATCGCCGATGTCCCGGAGCAGCTCGACTTCCCGCAGCCCTGGCAGATGGACCAGTTTCCTTCCTTCCTCTCCTGGCTGAATGATCTCGATCCCGATCTGCAAATCGAGACACCCGGTCCGGTCGATGGAGGGAAGTGGGATCTCGATCTGGCCGTCGGCATCCTCTGCGAGCGATACTCGGGACCCATCCCGGAACAGCCGCACTAAGGCAGCTCTCGACCGGAAATTCCTAGGGGGTCGCCAACGGTTCTGATGGTTTCCACGGGCAGCCCGAAGGCAGCTCCTCCTCCCCACCAAAAGGAGCCCCCACCATGCTCGAACGTCTGTTCGCTCTCCTGCTTGGCCTCCTCGCCCTTCCCGCTACGGCAGCTGCCGCCCCACCCTTGGGCCTGCCAGAGGGGGAACTCTCCCCGAACGTGCTGCCCTCATCGGCTGCATCTCCCTTCGAGGTAGGGGTCTGGCCGGGCGATCCCTTCCCCGGTTCGCTGGTCGTGGTGGATGTAGCGGCCTCCGAAGAGCTCGCCTCAGCCAAGGGGACGCTCCGCGGCCGACGCCTCGCCTTCCACCCGCTCGAGGGTGGCGGCTTGCGGGGCCTCGTCCCCCTGGCGGACGGCGCCAAGCCTGTAACCGATGCACGGACCCCGTAGGCGCGCAGTGAGGCGAGGCCTGGCACCATCGGGTGCATGGATCGTGAACAAGTTTGGGGAGCCCGGGTTGCCGCCTGGAAGGCGAGCGGCCTGAACATCAACCGGTATGCCCAGCAGCAAGGGTATAGCCCAAGCGGCCTGCGCTACTGGGTGAGTCGGCTTGGAGCGCATTCCACATCGGAGTTTCCAGTTCGCCTGGCGCGGGTGGTCCGACGATCAGATGCACCCAGGAGCGCGGAGGTCGCTCCTGGCCCCTCGTTCATGGTGGAGGTCGCCGGGGCTCGGATCCAGGTGGCTCCCGGCTTTGACCGGGACTCGCTCGCCACCATCCTTGAGGTCCTGGATGGTCGCAGTTCGGAGGCGACCCAGTGATCCCCCGTGGTGTCGAGATCTTCGTTGGCCTGGATCCCATCGATCCGATGGGGATTCGAGCGGCTGGCGGGGATCGCGTTGGAGAGGATTGGGATCGAGGCTCGAAGCGGCGCGCTCTTCGTCTTCTTTGGGAAGCGGCGGACCGCTCTCAAGATCCTCTTCTTTGACGGCTCAGGACTTTGTCTCTTTTATAAGCGACTGGACCAAGGAACCTTCCGGGTCCCGGTCGCAGAAGGTGACGAGGCACGCCTCGAGATCGAGGAGCGAGAGTTGGACGATCTCCTCGATGGAATCGAGGTAATCGAGAAGCCTGCTCGTCGTGCGAGGCAGCCGAAGCTCCACTGACGAGCATACGAAGCTCATAGAAGCTGATTGGCAGATGCCGATAAATAGAGTACATCGGGCGCCGTGCTTCCAGTCGACCACAGCGCGGCGCAACCGCTCACAGTAGACGCACTCCAGGCGAAGATCGCAGCGCTCGAGTCAGCGTTGGTCGATGGTCAGAAGGCCTTGGAGGCCGAGCGCGCGCTGGTGGAGCAGCTCACCGCTGAGCGCGACCGGCTCCGGGACTCTCACGATCGGATCCGCCTGGAACTCGAGCTCCTGAAGAAGCGGATCTTTGTCGCCAAGGCTGAGCGGGTGGACACCCAGCAGCTCGAACTCGAGTTTGCGGAGAAGCTCGCCGAACTCACGCGCCTCGATCAGCAGCTCGCTGACCAGCTCGCTGCGGAGGATGCTGCCAGGGCCGATAGGGTGGGCGCGCGCGGCAAGGGCAAGGCGAGGCCGAAGGGGCGCCGGGATCTGCGCCTGCTGAATCTCCCGGAGGAGCGGATCGAGCTGCCCGACCCCGTCCTCGAGGACATGGTAGCCCGGGGGGCGGCAAAGCGGATCGGCTTCGAGGAGAGCTATAAGCTTGGCCGCAAGCGGGGTGGTCTCTTCCGCGTGGTCGTCGCCCGCGTCAAGTACCGGGTCCCAAGCCAGACGCCAGGGGCCACCACCGCGATCGTCACGGCGCCGATGCCCCCCGAGCCGTTTCGCCGATCGATGGCCGCTCCGTCGCTTCTCGCGCAGATCATCGTCGACAAGTTCGCCGACGGTCTCCCCCTCAACCGCATTGAGAATCGGTTCGCCCGAGAGGGCGTGACCCTCGATCGCGGCACGATGGCGCGTTGGCTGGAGGACGTAGGGGCCACCCTTGGTGTCACCATCGTGGCCGCAGCCCGCACGGAGGCGCTGGCTACGGCCTTCTGCATCTCCGCGGATGCAACGGGTGTCTCCGTTCAGCCCGGCCGGCATGGGGAGCGGATCCGCCAGGCATGCAGGCGTGCGAACTACTTCGTGCTGCTGGCGGACCGGGATCACGTCTTCTTCGAGTTCACGCCGAAAGAGACAAGCCGGTTCGTCGCCTCGATGCTGCATGGCTTCGAGGGCTACGTCCAGGCTGATGCCAAGGCCGTCTACGATGTGCTCTTCGTCGAGCCCGAGGAGCGACGGCGCCGGCTCTCGAAGGGAGCGGCTGACCCTCCTGACGTCGATGACTGCGTCCGCAAAGAAGTCGGGTGTTGGAGCCATGGACGTAGAGGCTTTTGGGAGGCGACCGTCGCCAAGGATCCGAACGCACGAGAGGGCCTTGCACGGATCGGACGTCTGTTCGCTCTCGAGGGCCAGTGGCGGGGCCGATCGGCAGCCGAGATCCGATCGCTTCGAGAGGCCTACGCACGCCCGCACCTCGACGCGTTCTTCCTCTGGGCTCAAGCCGAGTACGAGAAGGTCACCAAGACGCGCGGACTCCTCCCTAAGGCCCTGGGCTACGTGGTGCGCCACAAGGAAGCGTTGATGCGCTACCTCGAGGATGGTCGCCTCCTCCTGGACAACAACCACAGTGAACGCGCCCTGAGAACCATCGCCGTAGGCCGTAAGGGCTGGCTGTTTGTCGGCAGCGATGGGCATGGCGAGAGCGCTGGACATCTCCTCTCGCTCGTCGCGTCCTGCCGTCTCCACGACCTCGACCCCGTGGCCTACCTGCGCGACGTCATCCGCGTCCTTGCCCACTGGCCCAGGGACCGCTACCTCGAGCTTGCTCCCAAGTACTGGCTCGCAACCCGTGCCCGCCTCGACGCAGCCGAACTCGCCAAGGAGATCGGCCCGCTCACCGTCCCGCCGGTCATCCCGGCGTCGGAAGAGCAGCCTGCTGCGTAGGTCTCTGGAGGTCGAAGTCGTCACGCCGCCAGAATGCACGATCGCCGCCGTTCAAGGGGGACGGGGTTCGTGCATCGGTTACGTATGTTTCGTCGATGCGCCTGTGATATTCGTCCTGCGAGAATGGCGTAATGCGTATTCCCCAGACACCGAGACCGACCCAGTAGACGGAGCTGGGCAACCGTTTGAGCCTCTTTCCTGCGGTCTTACCAAAGACGCAAGCCTGATCATCGGAATCCATCAATGGCTGAACCAGGTCTCTTTCCAGCTTGTCAGCCTGGATCGAGAAACTCTCTGCAGGTAGTCGCTTCTCTTCTAGCGAATGGTAAATCCATGGAACGAAAAGCATGTAGCGAAGGCGTGTCTAAATCGTGCTTGTTCCTGGAAACAACTGATCGGCAAAGCTGTCCCGCACGGAGCCGAGCCCAAGCTCGTCACGACTTTCCTTTTCCTGGAAAAGGGAAAGGATGCGAAGCGTGCGTTCCCTTGCTTTCGAGTCATGGTCAATCCATGCAAGGACGGAAGGCATCTTTCAGTACTCCCCCCCTACAGCCACAAATGGATCGGCGTTGATTGCATCAAACTCCATTCTCGTATCGCCCCCTCAATTTGCATCTCATCGTCGACAGAGCACCGCGTTCAAAGAACGGCAAGTCGATGGTGTCGCATACCGAACTGCAATATTGCTCGGCAAAGAGCTGCAGGTGAGCGGCGTCACGAGCCACGTCCGGATCGGATGGCAGATACTGGAGAAGCGCGTCGCTGATAAGCATCACAAACTTGCTTCTCGCCCGGGTCAGCGTCACATTGAATCGTCGTGGGCTTAGGATGAACGCATCTTCAGACGCAACAAAATCCCGATCGGCCACCACATAACTGGAAAGGATCAGGTCGCGCTCCTGACCCTGGAACCGGTCTACGGTGTCCACAAATGGAGGCGGGTCCATCGTCATACCGGCTGCGTCCACGAGCAGATTTCTGATGGATGCCATCTGGGCTCGGTGGGGAGTCACAATGCCGATTTTCTGCGTCCAAAACTCCTGGGCGCTTACTCCGGACTGTTGGGCGTCGACCAGCTTCTTGTACAAAAGGGTCAAAGCGGAAACGATCTGCGCCTCAAAATGGTTCGATAACGTATAGGTGTTGGCGGAATAGCTGATCACCACCACAGGGCAAGCCGGGTCAAGAATGCGGAGAAACTCGTCGGACCATGGCAACTGCTCAGGCCAGTCGGCGGGTCTTCCATCAATATTGACGGCGAGATCCAGCTTTCTCTCGGGGAAGAACGCTTCGTATTCGTTCTTATAAAAACGCTTACAGGGCCATGCGGAAATTTCCACGTTGGTCCGGTAGTTGTGTTTAAGCTGCACCGGGGTGATGCCGTGGGTCTCCTTCATGTAAGAGAAAATGCAGTCAAACAGCCCTTGAACGCTATCCTTCATCTGGAAGCCGTAGATCGGCCCAAGCTGCCGGTCGTCACCTGCAAGGACAACATGCCCATCAGACTTCAAAAGCAGAAAGTAGGCCGCAGCCGCAGCAACCTGAACCTGTGATGCCTCGTCGATCACCAGAAGATCAAACCATTCGGCTGTCGGCTCGCTATCCTGGTGGTCTTTCTCGGCAAGTCGTCCAAGTTGTTGCCAGGTGCCCCCCACGATGATGATCCCGGGATCGTCGCCTTTCAGGGCATTCACAAAACCCTGAGCCCTTGCAGAGGTCCTCGGCATATCTTCGATCTGATCACTCAAGGGGGGTGCGGAGGAGTCGCTCCTCACCCTTGTGACACGAACCGGACAAGCTAACGCTCCGACCGAGGCCGTCCGTCTGTTGATCAGTTCCAGGACTTCGTTGAGGACGTTATCGATAGCGTTGTAGTTGCTGGACCCGATACCGACACGCAGCGGAGTTCCCGCCTCGGCGTAATGTTCAATCCACCCAAGAATAGTCCCGGCCAAGACCGTGGTCTTTCCTGTACCCGGCGGCCCCCAAAGCAAAGAAATCCTGTTTCCGAATGCATCGTGAAAAAGGGACTCCTGCTTTTCGTTAAAGGCATCCTTCAGATATGGTGTTACCTTCGCGTACAACTGGTTGGTGTCGGCGAATGCTTTTCCTGCTGCCAGCGAGCCGGGGGTATACATCAGGCTATGGGCTGGTTCGGTCATTTTTGTCGGTCTCTTAGCCATTGCCTTACCTCCGCTTCCTGGCACGTTTGATCGGTGCTGCCTTGCCGCCGACAGACCTCAATGCTTTTTCTATCCTGTCGCTCGAGAAATCCCGGTACATCGGATCGAGGACAAGCGGTGAGTCGAGTGCCACGAGTCCTTGGGCGACGGCAAACTGAAAGAGCCCCTGGTGCCCCGGCTTAAGAACCACATAGGGATTGTCCTGCATGGCCTCCAACCGAATGACCTCTACCTGAAGCAATGCCCCTATCGACTTGTTCGTCATCCACCGCTCGGTCAGGCCGTGTTCGCCCAGCAGTTCTTCTGCATCCTGGAAGCCCAGTCCAAGTCGCCGACGCCACGGTTCGTCGAGATCCACGTATTCATTCTCGTTGGATAGGGCGACGGTAAATTCGCCTTCCTTGATTCTGGAATCCCTGCTGGTCGGAGAAAAATCGAAAACATAGAGCGTTTCGGGTTGGTACTGTGGATTCGCGAACTTGATCTCATCGATGATCGGATCAGCCTCTGCTTGAGGCATCAAGGTCAACCCGCGTATCGAGAAAAACCTCGCCTCCCGTTCATCGACGGGCAGTGAGCGAGTGTTTCGGTTCTCCATTTCCTGGCACGCGACATTGAGCTTCTCAAAAGCGATCAGGCTTCTTGCCGCCTCCGGAACACTTGCCTGGGAGGATCGTGCGGCAGAGAAGCCGCTCTTTTTCAGCACTAACCGGTCTTTGTAGTTTTCACGCAGTCGCCGGACGATGTGCTGCAAAGCTTGCAGGTGAACCTTCGTGGCCCGCTTAATGCCATCGTAGAGTTCGTCCCGGGTGTAGCGTCTCCACTTGGATGGGTCAGTAGGATGAAGTTTATTGAAATGGCGAACGAAAATTTTGTCCTGCCATAGCTCATAGGCCCGTTCGAATGGGATCTGATCGCTCATTGGGGTAGCGAACCCAAAAGGCAGATCGAATTTATACGGGGTGCCATCCTCCCGAACATTTGGGAAGAAACTGTTCGCTGCATCAAACAGGGAGTAATCGTGGGCAACCGGCAGCCCAACCAGCATTCGAAGAACTTCCTTGACGATGGTACCTGGCTGAGACTTGAAAGCATCCGGATCGGGCAACAGGCTGTCCGGGGGGAAGAATCGGGTAAGTACCTCGATCAGCTCGATCACGTCAGGGTTCTGCATATGACGCTCGAACATGCGCTTGAGCTGACGCACCTCCAGCATGTCCCAGAAGAAGATGTGGGAAGAGAGACGGTCACGAGCCGGTAGACCTGTGTTGACGGTCGACACCTCATCTAACCACTCAGAAACCACGGTCGCAAATTCCTTTAGCCTCTCGCGCTCCGTTTCCGGGTTCATCGCATCGACACGGTCGACGATGAAAATCTTTTCGTCCGTCACCGGAGGATCGCCGGGTTTGCGGCCGTGCGGAAAATAGAGCCGCGCCGCGCCCAGGGCAAAGGAGATACCAGAGCCCGGGTCGAAATGAATCGTGATAAAGATGCTTTGGTCAGTCCACGCGGGGATCATGGCGCTGCGCCGTCCATCGACCGGTAAGGGTGCCCCGTCGGTCAAGGAACGGGCGCGAGTGGCCAGCGCAGGCCCATCCGCCCGCAACTGGTGGCTGGAGTCGATAACGGATTGCCACCGATCATCGGCGGTAGTCACGGCTTCAGTCAGTCCCGCCGTAGTGGTAATGCCATTTGAACGGAGAAGTTCCGCCTGCCCTTGATTGAGCCAGGCCAGCCGGGAAAGGTGATCGCATTCGGATGCCTTGTCTCGGCAGTAGCGAACGTAGTCGCAAAGCTGGCACTTGGGACCGACATGCCAACTGGCATCCTCCATATTGGTCTGTAGAACCCGGAGAAGGCGATCCTCGAGAAACTGCTTTACGTGGACTTCATAGACTTCATACGGAACCCGAATCAGCGTTTCGCTGAGGGCCTCGGAAACGGGATCTGCGGCTCCCTTGGCCTGATTAAGCTGGACCAGGTTCCTGAAAGCATTGATGTCGTGGCTTCCTGGCCAGATGGTGCCTTCCGCCGAAACGGCATATCTACCGCCAAGTCCCTCTTGCTGGATTGCTGTGGCCAACGCCAAAGCGTAGTAGGTCACCTCTGTGAAGTGCCGGAGGGATGGCTCCGCAGCCATTTTCACATCAATGATATGGATTTCGTATTCAGGCACAGTCCCATTGCCGATCAGCGGCGCACCAGTACCGCCTGGACGTATCCAAAGGATGTCCGGGCGCACTCTTACCTGGTCGAGACCGAAATCGTCGTATGCCTTTTGAAGACCGGGAGTAATGTTTGTGGGAACCGTGAATTCCGCCTCGATAATTGCCTGGGGTGGTTCTTGTTGCCGGAGGATGTCAAGAAGGTTCTGGATCTTCTTGAAGGGCTTCCGTCCCAGTAGATCATCGACCTTATCCTCGAGAAGGAACACAACTTTCCCATCATCCGAGGTGTCGATCAGATCCTGATATTTGTCGGCTTCCCAACGCCGCCCGGCTGCTTTGATAAGTTCAATACCAGGGCGCTTGTAGGTTTCGGCCGAGACCCCAAGTGAGTCCCTTTCAGCATCACTGGCCAGACGAAACCGGAGAAACCGGTCACAATCGAATTTGAATGTTAGGGCAAGCGTTCCTTTATCGAGTTTCGCCATCACAACTCTCCCGGGGTTGGTATGTTCTTCAATGCATCCGACATCGGTCGTGTGCTGGTATCCGCCTCGCCTAAGAAACCTCTACTGACGACCAACGCCCGAGCCAAATTTGTGAAATCAGGTATTTTGAAGCCGATCCGTTTATGGGCGGACAAGGCCTCAAAGTGAGATTCCGCCTCCACGACAGCGTCTTTGAAGGCGGTTTCGCTGATGACCGGAACGCCCCTCCTAATGACGCCTTTCTTCTTGCGACAGACCAGCACCGCGTCCCACTTGATGGTGCCATCGTAAGTGTGAAGGCCTCCTTGGCCTTCGCCACGCATGGGCAGCACCTTGGTTACCGAGAGTCCCGAATGAAGCAGAGCCGTGCCGAGAGCATCCCACGCCGATGCGAGTTTATGGTGGTAGGTGAACACGCAGATCCCATCCGGCTTGAGCACTCGATTGCATTCCATGAAAATCTGCTGAAGCCGTTCCTGGTATCCCTTGATAGCTTCGTCGGACCGTCGCGTGATGGCCAGGTTCTGCAGTATCGGAGCCGAAGTGGCGTTGTCGTCATACGGGGGCGGTGCGATTCCCAAAGCCTGATGCCAGGCCAAATAGAAGTCCGAGAGTTCCGAGTAGCTCAGATTGTCAAAATACGGTGGATCGGTCAGCACGAGATCCACTGAGCCGTCCGGTAGTAAGTGGAGCTCCTCGGAAGATTGGGTTTCAATCGCCGCCGTGGCGCTGCCGCTCAATACATCATCGACTGAGCCAAGACAGGCTTGTTCGCGCTCGAAATCATCTTCATAACCGACTCTGGTGCCTTCCGGATGCAGCTCCTGGGGCGCTTTGGCAAAGGCAATCGCCTTTGATATTTTCCGGACCGTGTTGATGAACGTCCCCCGTCCAACGCCATCCTGCCAAGGGTTCAGCTCGACCGGACGAGTGATGTGCCGGTATGAGTGAATGGAGAACATTGGGCTCGTTCGGCGATAGCCAAACGCATAGGCCGTGTACATGCAGTTCGTGGTGAGATGTTCACTGAAGGCCAGCTCAAGGCAGCGCCGCGCCTCATCGCTTTCCACTCGGCCGATGGCCGAACCGAGAAGGTGCAGGTGGAGCTTCTGCCGGTCATTGAATAAGTCTGCGTAATGCCGAATCCCGTGGATTAGAGGTCGACCATCTGAGCGCCCCTCGCGGGGAATGCTTCTTGTCGGCACAAGCAAGCCATCCCCGATCATCCGCAGCTTACGGGTGGCTCGGTCATACAACGCCTGGTCCGCCTCTTCGACGCGCTTGAAATGCCTGGTGCAGTTCTTGGCGGTTCCGACCAGATACTCCTGGGCAAAGAGTCTCCAAGCGGGACGTTCGGCACCGTCAAGGTCGTCCGCTGCGATCTTTTGTGTGTGCTTGCAGGTCGGGCAAGTCATGATCCCGTTGCCGTGCGTGCCCGCGCTGATAGTGGTGCGCTTGCCGCAAGAGCAGTGCAGCACCTTGCGTTCAATCGGCAATTCGTGGACCGCATGACAGTCCTTGCAGAAAACCCACTGCAGGCACTTCTCTTTGGAGTAGGCCAGTTGGAAATGGGGATGGAGCTCTACAACGTTCTGGCAATTCGAGCACTGTTTCACCTGGACCCAGAAATGATGAAGAACATCCCGTTCGACGCCATCCACCATGGTCCGATGCAACGGCGTAATGAGTTGGGCGACCCCAGTGCAAATCTCCTCGATTTCCGGGTAGTGATCCTCCATCCGGGAGGCGGCCAACTCAAATCGGGTAATAAAGGTCGCGACCGGGTCGATATCAAAACCAATCACCCGGGCATTGCAGCGCATGGACTCCACCAAACTTGTCCCGCCACCGATGAAGGGATCTAGAACGACAGCGCCATGCACGGAGGTCTTGCCGAGATAGGTATCCCAAAAGGCGTCGGCCTTGTCAGGGGGAAGGGTCAGCGCGGTGATGATCGAACGGAACTGAGAGCCCACCCGGCGTGCAAACCAGCGGTGGACCCGGTACAAAGGATTCGAGCTCTGACCTTCACGCAGGGCAAGCTCGGCGATTTGGGCAATGGGAATGTCGCCCGCCTCCAGCAGGGTACGGGCAGGCCAACCGCCAAAGTTGTCACCTCTGCGGTTTTCAATGATCTGATTTGCCTGACCTGTTTTAGCCATAGAGCCCCATTACCATCCCTTCTCAGTAGTACTGCCGGATATATCCGAACGCCTTGTCGAACACGGTGAGTGTCAAGGTAGGTGCCGCCTGCACATAATCAAGCGGCCTTGTTTTGAGATAGAGCTAGCATCGTTTCCGGTGATGGGTTGAGGATGACTTCCTTCGGAGCGTCCCAAGCCCGGGTGTGGCGTGACCAGCGCTCTGGGTTGTTTTGCCTCGCCAGTTGATAGGTGCGCCGGCGGCTCGCGAGGATTTCTTCGTCGCGCCCCTCATGCCTCGCTGCGGGAGTCACGAAGCCGATCCCGCGGTGGCGGTGCTCCTGATTGTACCAGGCGATGAAATCAGCGACCCAGGCTCGTGCGGCGTCGATGCTCTCGAAGGGCTTTCGAGGATAGGTGGAGCGGTACTTCAGGGTCCGGAAGAGGGACTCAGAATACGGGTTGTCGTCGCTGACACGTGGCCGGCTGAAAGACGCGACCACGCCAAGGCGCTCCATCGTCGCCTTCAGGGTGGCGCCCTTCATCGGGCTTCCATTGTCCTGGTGAATCACCAAGCCGCGGGGGTCGAGGGCGTTGCTCCGACAGGTCCGCTCGAGAAGGTCGGCGGCAAGCCCGCTATCCTCGAACAGCTCGACTCGGGACGCCACGATCTTCCGGCTCCATACGTCCATGAACAAGTACAGGTAGAAGAACGAACCAGCGATTGGAGAGCGCAGGTACGTAATATCCCAGCTCCAGACTTGGTTCGGCCCGTCGGACCGATGCTCGACGACCGGACGAGTGATGGGAGCCTTGGAGCGGCCTCGGTGCGCAAGCTGGTCTTCGGCACGCAAGATTCGGAAGAACGAGGACTCCGAAGCGATGTAGGTCGATCGCTCGGCTAGGATCGGAACGATCTGCCGGGGGCTCTTGTCTCGAAACTCGACGCTATTTGCGATCTCGAGAACGCGATTACGCTCTGCGGAAGTGAGCTTGTTTGATGGCTCAGTTTTGGGGCCAAACCGCCCGTCATCGCCGATGTCTCCGGCTCGCCACCTCTGGACCGTGCGGGTATCCAGCCCTACCACCTGGCAGCACGGCCTGAGCCTCGCTCCGGCTTCCTGGGCCTCTTCGATAAGGCCGAGGATGGTCAATCGTTGCTCCCGTCCGTGTCGTCGCCCTCTCCCTCCGATCGGAAGAGGGCCTCGGCTTTTCCCCGCAGCACCAGTAGCGCCGCAGCCTCGGCAAGAGCCTTCTCTTTGCGGTCGAGCTCCTTCTGCACCTGGCGCAGTTTCTTCTGGTCGGGGCTGAGTCCTTTGGACGGTCGGTCCGCTTCGAAGCCGCGGGCCGCTGCTGCGAGCACCTCGTCCCGGAACTCTGCAAGGTTCGCCTCGTGCAGCCCCTCTCGCCGAAGGAGAGCGCCGAGCTCGGACTCACCGGCCTCCGCCGCTTCCCTGACAACACGGATCTTCTCGGCGGCTGTCCACCGCTTCGCCGGCTTTCCGCCTGCTGCTCGTTTCTCGTCGACCATGGGCCCCATCTTCGCCTTCCGGAGCCACGCCGACAAGGCCGCCTGGGATACCCCTGCCTCTCTCGAGAGGGAATTTGCCGATCGGGCGCCGGGACCCACCATCTTCGCTACCATCTTCGCTTTGAACCTTTCGGAGTACTGCATAAGAGTTGCCTTGTCGCCCCAGGAAGAACTTCAACTGAGGCGACAACTACCCTGGCATAGGGGGCCGGCCGACCGCTGGAGATCGAGCGCGAGCTCGTCACGTCCCTTCAGGATGCGAGCCTCGATCAGGCGCGCGAGACGCTCGAGTCCACCAGGCGCTCGGGACGGACGGCCCTGATGATCGGCATCGTCGTTCTCGTCCTGCTCGCCGGCATTCTCGCTGCCACCTTGCAGGGCGTGCGCCGGCAGGTGATCCAACCGCTGCGGCGCCTCCGAAGCGCGGTCATGCTCTTTCGGCCCGGCGCCACTTTCGACCGGGTGGAGGAGGAAGGGGTCGAAGAGATCCGTGACATCGGAAGCAGCTTCAATCGGACAGCCTCCGAGCTGCTCCGGCAGCGTGAGCTTTCCCTGAGGTTCGTTTCGAGCATCGCCCATGATCTGCGCAACCCGCTCAGCGCGCTGGCCCTCGCTGCGCGGCCGGGCAAGCCGGACCGCCCCCTCCCGCCGGAAGAGAAGCTGCGGAGCCGCTTCGAGCTGATCAGCCGGCAGGCGAATCGCCTGAACCGGCTGGTCGAAGATCTCCTCGACACGACGCGAATCGAGGCGGGCAGGCTGTCGCTCGAGCAGGAGGAGCACGACCTCACGGCCCTCGTGCGAGACGCGATCGAGCTGAGCCGGGCGTTCGCGACGGATCACGAGGTCGTCGTCTCTCTTCCGGATCGGCCCGTCTGGAGCCGGTGCGACGAAACGCGGGTCTCCCAGGTGCTCAACAACCTGATCAGCAACGCCCTCAAGTACTCCCCGGGCGGAGGTACGGTGCAGGTGACGCTCACCGAAGCCGGCGAATTAGCTTGGATCGCTGTGGCCGACAAAGGTATCGGCATCCCGGAATCGGAGCGCGAGAGCATCTTCGAGCCGTACCGTCGCAGTTCGAACACCCGCGGCGAGATTCCCGGGACTGGGCTTGGCCTCTCGGTCGCGCGCCGCATCGTCGTCGCGCACGGCGGCACCATCGAGGTGGAGAGCGAGGTCGGTCGCGGCTCTACCTTCCGCATCTCGCTCCCGCGGAAGTAGGAACGATAAGTTGGTGGAGGCGGCGGGAATCGAAAACCTGACGTTTCGCCTGCTTTTCACACCGCGACTCAAGCCCGAACCAAAATCCTTGCCCCCATCCTTGCCCCCATCGGCGAGGGCGTGGAATTGGGGCTTTGGAGGGCTATTTTAGAGACTCCGGGGGGCGTAATTACACGCAAAATTTTTGAAGAATGGGGTTCCGCTGGGGTGGTCCAGGTCATGGACCTACCTCCCTCGCGACCCGTGGCCCCCTTCCCCGGGGGTGGGGGGTGTCTGGGGGGAACGAAGGCGCCTTCTTCGCCAGGCGCGGCGCTGCGGGCTATAACAACGAGACACGGAGGAGGGCACGCTGTGAAGAAGAGCGAGAGCGATTCACCAGACCTCAAGCCCGAGGTTTCAGATGGCGAGTGGAAAGAGATGACGGAGCAGGGGCTGGACGACAGGGATCCCCCGAGTCTGAGCGAGCTGCTTCAGAAGAAAGAGGAGGCGGACCTCCTCCAGAGGATGGAGAAAGGCTGGACGCTGGACGACAGCTTCCCGGACAGCGAGTGGACGTTGGAGGATCTGAGGGAAGACAAGCCCGAGGAGCAGGGAGAGCCGGACGACCTGAAGTTCTTGAGGGGGTTCCAGATCGTCGACGACCACATAGTGCCGTTCTTCCCAAAGGAGGAAGAGCTGCCCAAACCGAAGGGCTGAACGAGCCTCCCAAGGTCCACACGAGCAAGGCGAGGGGGCATCTGTGGGGGCATCCTCCGAAGCGAGCCGAAGCCCGCCCTATAGAATGCAGGGAAGTCTAGCCAGTTTCGATTCCCTCTTACTCCACCGAAGAAGCTAATCCTCCCCCTCGGGCTCCACCGGCGGGGAGGAGCATTCGGCGATCAGCTCCGCCAGCGAGGGCTCCTCGCCGTCGAGGTAGACCGGACGAGGAGCGGGCTGCTTGCCCATGGAGAGGAGGATCAGCTCCTCCAGGTCGAGCCCCCTGGTCTTGGGGTTCACGGCGGCCTCGACGGCCTGGAGGCGCTTCTCTAGCGACTTTGTGGCCACGGTCCACCCAGCGCCTCGACCTCCGGCTTGATCTCGCTGTTCCATTCGTTGAGGCGGCCGATCGCGCGCATGTGCCCCTCGACTCGATGAAGGGTGCGCAGCTCGTCCTCGTTCCATCCCTCCCTGGGATAGAACTCGTTGAGGGCTCTTCGCTGCTTGAAGGCATCCCCCGCTCGGTTGATCTCCGCTGTGCTCATCACGGGATCAGGCGGGGGCGGCTTGGCGTAGATGTCTTCGAACCTGGCCTTGCGCTTCGTGCTCATGCTGCCCCCTTCCGCGCGATCTCCCGCGCCTCCAGATTGCAAAGCTTCGTTCCGTGGGCGAGGTGCAAGAGCGGCTCGCTGCCAGGATCCCCGGTGAATCTCGACTCCGGGGCGCGGACGCTCAGTTGCCCCGTGATCTTGCGGAGCAGCTTCTCTGCCTCGGCTGTAAGGGCGTTATGGGCTGCCATGCGCGCGCAGAAATCAGCCTCCACCCTCTTGCCCAGCTCGAACAGCTCCGCCTCCTCCGCCTGGAGCTTCTCCTGGATCTCCTCCACCCGGGCCACGTCGAGCGCCCTTTGCGCGGCGGCCTCCTCCTCCTGCGCCTTGGCGAGCTGCTCCGAGAGACCTGCCACGGCCTCGTTCAGCCTGGCGATCTTGCGCAAGAGGTTCCGCTCCTCCAGCGCCTCCTCCATGCCCATTTCGTCGATAGCGTCGAGGCGGGCGAGGTGGGAGCGCCCAGCCTCGATCTCCTCCTGAATCGCCAGGATCTCCGCTTCGATCCTCTCAACTTCCTTCTTCGCTGCGTTCAGCCTTTCCATCGGTGTTGCTCCTTTCAGTTCAACTGCTCGTTGTTGGTGTTGCTTCGCCTCAGAGCGGCCTCCACGGCCTCCAGGCGGCTCTCCATTTCCTCGACTGCCGTTGCCCTGGTGGCGTGCCCCAAGAGCGTCTGGGCGCCCTGGAGGCGCGCAAAGACGTTGGGATCCTTCAGGGTGTCGCGGAGCACCTCCACGGCTTCGATGGCAACGACCTGGAGGCGCCCGAGAACGCCCTTCATCGCCTCCCGACGAGCGGCCGCCAAGGCGTCCCGAAATGCAGGCTGGCGGAGCCACTTCCCCAACGTCTGCTCGTTACAGCCTGCCTTCTTCGCCGCCTCCGCTGCGGTAGGAGATTCCAGGAGCGCCATGAGCGCCCGATGCTGCTTTGGGGTGAGGTCGCCGCGAGGAGCGCGAGCCCCCTGGGGCGTAATCGACTTTGCTTCGGGTTTCATGTTTCCTTTACCTTTCCGAACCATCCCGGTTCCGAGCTGTGAATTGCCTGTGAATTGTGGATGTAGACACCGTATACAGACTCTCCCAGTTTGTTCCCATGAGAGCCCTTCATAGAGATAAACCGGGAGAGTCTGTATACGGTGTCTACATTCCGAGACCTTGTTTCCATTGGCGTGCGCGGAGCGCCGCAGGCGTCTGGCGCCCTCACCTCGCCACCTTCAATCCCACCTCCAAGGACGCGACCGGGCGGAGGCGCAGCCCCTCCCATCCACGTTCGGGGCCTCTTCCTCCTGGGCTTCGTATGCTGGCGACGTCCGCGATCCCCTTCGAGCGCAAGGCTTCGGCGAAGGCTCGAGGCTGCATCTTGTAGGTCTCCCCCTCCTCCTCGCACCAACGCTCATACGCCCGCCGAAGATGCGATCTCGTCACCCGGAAGCCCTCGCCTTGCTCGCAACGGTCCTCCAGGAACCTGCCGATGGTGTCTTGCTCCTCCCGGTAATCGGCGGTGGCTGCTAGCACCTGGGGCGGATCCTGGAGGCCGTCTCGCTGCCATTCGAGACACCCCCGCACGGCCCATGCTTGGATTCCGGGAAGCTCTGCCTTCAACTTGGCTGAAAGCCCTTTGTCTTCACGTCCGAGGAAGGAGACCTCGAACGGAATCGCCTTGATCCTCCTCCAGATCCCATCATCGGATCCCCGGACGAGGGGCTTGTGGTTCCCCGAGACGAGAAACTTATGGGTGGGCTCGAAGTACCAGAAATCCTCCCGCATCCTCCGGGCCTTGATCCGGTCGCCGCCGGTCAACTGCTTGACGGTGGTTTCGGCCCAATAGCGGTTCTGCTCGACCTCCTGGCAGCTCACCAAGCGCGCACCGAAGAGATCGGCTTGCTCGGTGGGGTGCGCCTCCCCTCGCTTGGCGAGGAGGAGATCCGGGGCGCCAGGCGTGCCGTAGTCGCCCATCACCTCCAGCAAGGTGCCGACGAACGTTGATTTCCCGTTCGCACCGTTGCCGTGGAGGAAGAACAAGGCGTGCTCTCGAACGTCGCCCGTGAGGGAGTAGCCCACAACGCGCCGCAGGTACTCCACCAGCTCGACATCCCCGCCCATGCACTCCAGGAGGAAGCGCTCCCACCTGGGGCATTTCGCCTTGGGGTCGTAGGCCACCGGGGCGATCTTGGTGATCAGGTCCGCCGGGTCGTGGGGGTGAAGCTCCCCGGTACGAAGATCAATCGTCCCGTTGGCCACGTTGAAGAGCCACGGATCCGCGTCGAACGCATCCGGGAGAACGGGGATCCCATCCTCGGACTGCGCCATCACGAGGAGGGCTTCACAGCCTGCCTTGCTATCCGAGGATCGCGCCCAATCGTTGAGGCGCTTTCGGAGTACCTCGTCCTCCGATTTGGCGGCTTCGAGGTAGATCGAAACCACCGTCTCCTTAGCGCGGCGCATGATCTCGCCCGTGTTGTCCTCACTCCAGCGGCGGCCATCGTAAACGAGCCACTTCCTCCAGGGGTGGCAGTAGCGGACCCCCTCCCCGTTCGCGTCTGCGAAGCGCTGGCCGTTGCCTCGTTGCGAATGCGGATAGCGTCGATCCCATTTCTGGGAATCCTGGGCGATGCGCTCCAACTCCCCGGGGCGCTCATCGAACAGCTCGCAGATCCCGGGGGCGGCCTGGAAGGCTTCCAGGATCTCCTCCTCGCTCTTCCCCTGGTTACGCAGTCGCCCAGCAAGGGCCGTTGCCTTGTCATGCCGAGACTTTGGCTTGGCCTTCCGCCGAGGAGCTTCCGGGGCCTCCGCAAGCAAGGCGTCCACGTCGAGGAGTGGCCCTTCCCACTCCTCCATGGTCGCCAGCTCCTCCCGCTCCGGTGGGCAGCTCGGCAGGTAGTAGAGGCGGGAGGGGTCTTTAGCGCTACCGTCTGCGAGGCCGCCCAGCTTGCCGTTGACGAGAACCCAGATCCGGCCGTGCTCCTCCGCCGTCATAGGGCGCGAGACGGGGAAGATCAGCCGGAAGCGATAGTCCTGCTCGCCTTGTTCATTGTGGCTGTGGGTGGTGTAGAGGATCCCGCAGGCGAGGCCGTTCGCTCGACCGTAGACGGCTTTCGCGTCGGCTTCCGAGTCCGCCCGCTTGTCGAAATCGAAGTCATAGACCAGGGCGTTGACGCGCTCCACGTCGGCTTTGCAGCGCTTCCCTCCTTCCCGGAAGTCTGCCGGGACGAAGGCCCGCCCGCTCTTTGAGGTTCGGACGATGTGGCTTCGCCCGAGGAGATCCCGCCACGTCGAGGAGCGCACGTCGGCAACGCTGTTGTCCTGCTCGTTGGCGAGGAGAACGGCCTGGATCTGGAGGTCGAGAGGTGCCGCGTTCACTTGGCGCCCCCGTCTGCATCGATGAGGTGTGCGGGGATCGGGAGGTCGAGCACACGGCCGATGTCTTCGGCGTAGTGAACAGGGATCCGCTTCTTTCCGAGCGCATGTTGAAGGAATTGACGACCACCGCACCCGAAAAGCTCTCCGGCCTCCCGCCTGGTCAGCCGCTTCAGTTCAAGGGCAGCCTTCCCCCATACGGCAAATGTGGCGGCCTCTTCCATCTCGTTGCGGAGCACAACCTCTCGCGTCTGCCTCTCCAAGTCCTGCTCGGCAGCAAGGAGCTTTTCGTGATGCTTGAGGACACGGACCTTCGACGCTTCATCCGGCAGGAATTGCATTCCGACTGAGAGCATCGTGGCGAAGAGAACTTCATCGGAGGTCTCGGCCACCTGCTTGATCAGCTCTTCGCGGGGTGTTAGATTCTTCTTGCTCATCGTGTTCCTTTCGGCGGCCCGGGATCTTCCTCCCGAGGCCGCCGTTTCTGTTTTGGGATGGGGGATCAGGCTGCGTGACGGCACCCGTCACGCTCTGCCTTCTGCTTCTCGATCCACTCGTCGATCTCGCTCTCAAGCCACCCAACAGCACGGGGGCCGAGCTTGATCGGCTTCGGGAAACGATCACTCGCCATCCAGGCGTAGATCGTCGAACGCGAGGCGTTGATGCGCACCGCGATCTCGGGGAGTCGAAAGATTCTGTCGGGGGTAGACACTGTGAAGCCTCCTATTCCGGGGAACTAGGAGGAGCGTCGCAGACGTCCAGTAACGGGTCGTGGGCCGAATTTGGCGGGGGTATTTCGGCCCACGCTCAGGGAGGTTTCACTCCTGAAACGCGCGGAGCGAGGCCGCAAAGAGAGCGGCCAAATTCATTGCTCGACCACGGGGGAGGATCCCAAGGTTTACGATTGCCTCCATCACGTCCTCAAACGGTGCCTGACCTTCGCGGTCAAAGGCTTGGGAGAAGTGATCGAGCGTGTTGTACCCATCACCTTGTGTCCAAGCTTTCTTGGCTCCCTCCTTGCCTACAATTGGCCTGGCGGCGTGAACCAATGCCATGCCCGAGGGCGGGCCACCTTCCCTCCTTTCGTCGTTTTGGGTGGGCCTGATCCCCAGCGTTGTTAGGCGTTTGATGACTCGACTAATTGCAAGGTGTTCAGCAAGCTTTCGACCGGCTCCCCTGGGTAGCTTCTTGTTGAGCAAGTAGGGCTTGAGCGCTGGAGGCATTCGGTGATCGGCTTCGAACACGTCCTGGGCGATCTGCTGGAGCCCGAGCGCGATCCCGCGATCTTTCTTCCCATCCTCGGCGACAGGGCCCAGGGCTTCATCAACGTAGACAGGAACGGATGGGCAAACCGCGTAGATCGCTGCGGCGAACCTCACCAACCCTGCGGCGACTTCGAGGGGGGCGAACTGATCCATTTCCCCAAGCTCGCGCTCCAACATCCGAGCGACTTCCTCCTCGAATCGCTTTCTTGCCCCTTCATGCTCGAACGCAGTCACCAACACTTCAACAAACCGCTTGCGGGTTTCATCGTTGTTCAGAACCCTTGAAACGGCCTCCTCCAATTCCTCGTTCGTCACGCCCCCACCCCATGGCGCAGCGGGATCACGTCGGCGCCTTGCTTCAACCCGTCGAGGAAGTTCGCCCACGCCTGCATCATCTTGCGCCGCTCCGCGAGGAAGCGCGTTCGGTTGTAGGCGCGGCCGTTGGGATCCTTCACTGCATGTGCAAGCTGGTGTTCGATGATATCGACCCGGAAGCCTAGAACCTCGTCGAGCATCGTCCGCGCCGAAGCCCGGAAGCCGTGGGCGGTCATGTCGTCCGAGGAGTAGCCCAGCCCACGAAGCGCAGCGTTCAGGGTGTTGTCGCTCATGGGGCGCGAGCCTGATCGGATGCTCGGGAAGACGTACCGGCCGCGCCCGGTGAGGGCGTGGGCCTCGCGGAAGATCGCCACGGCCTGATCCGAGAGCGGGACGATATGATCCTGGTCCGAAGCCTTCACCTTCGACGCGGGGATCGTCCACGTCGCTGCCTCCAGGTCGATCTCCTCCCATTCGGCCTGGCGCAGCTCGCCCGGGCGCACGAAGAGCAGCGGCGCCAGCCGCAAGGCCCACAGCGTGGCGGGCTGGCCCGCGTAGCCGTCGATTGCCCGGAGGAGATCCCCAAAGGGCTTCGCCTCGGTGATCGCCGCGTGATGCTTCACCTTGGCGGGGGCAAGCCCTCCTCGAAGATCCCGCGTTGGATCTCCCTGGCATTGGCCTGTCCTCACACCGTGGCGGAAGATGTCGCCGCAGATCCAGCCCACCCGATGGGCCGTCTCGACCGTGCCCTTGGCGACGATGCGATCCAGAACGCCTTGGACCTCGGGTGCGGTGATCTCCGCGATGGGGCGCCGCCCGATGTAGGGGAAGACGTGGACCTCCAGGCGGCGAAGCTGGCGCTCAGCGTGCGCCTCGACCCATGATCCCTTCGTGGCGGCGTACCACTCCCGGGCCACGGCCTCGAAGGTATGGGCGCCCGCTGCGGTCTGGCGCTGCGCCTGACGATGAGCGCTCGGGTCGATACCGTCGCGGAGGAGCTGGCGAGCTTCCGCGAGGCGCTCCCTCGCCTCCTTCAACGAAACCTCGGGGAAGGCACCGAAGCTGATCCGGCGCTCCTTGCCCCCAATCCGATACTTGATGCGCCAGAGCTTTGCCCCCTGGGGCGTGATCTCCAGGTACAGCCCGCCACCGTCAAAGAGCTTCCTCGCCCGCTCCCCGGGCTGTGCTGCTGCGATGCCTTTCGCCGTGAGCTTCACTTGCTCCTCCTCGGGCTGCTTGCCCCCACGCCTCCGCGCTTGCCCCCTAGGCTGCCCCCACTTGCCCCCGGAAGTCAATGGACCCCCCTGGAGCCCAATGGACCCAAGGACACAAAAAAGCCCGCATTTCTGCGGGCTTATAAGTGATTTACGGCTTCAGAGAATCTTGCTGGATTTGTAAATGGTGGAGGCGGCGGGAATCGAACCCGCGTCCGAAAGTGCTCTACTCCTTGGCCCTACGTGCGTAGCCCCTGGTTTGTGCTTTGCCTAGGCGCTCAGGGGCTGGCTCCCAGGCAAAGTTCCCCGGATGGTACGGCCTCCTCCGCGCCCGGGGCGTCTTGGAGGGGTCGGCCGGAATCGATGACGAAGGTTGACGGGCGCCTCCGGCGGGCTCCCGGCCTTCGCGCTATGCGCTAGCCTTAGGCTGCGACAGCGAGCTCAACGTTGTCGTTGGCTTTTGTGCTTTGCCTACAGTGAATTTACGTGCTCCGTTGGCCAGCACGGCACGCGCCTCGGGCTTCGCTACCCTCGTCGAAACCAGATCGCCCC
>Ga0180215_1000708_pt1 | contig 40085 bp, 38 predicted proteins | sample eDN3rd37CBELigBY_FD_128871 | JGI IMG/M metagenome (GOLD analysis project Ga0180215, IMG submission 128871) | Enriched backyard soil microbial communities from Emeryville, California, USA - eDNA 3rd pass 37_C BE-Lig BY (version 2) (version 2) | ecosystem: Environmental > Terrestrial > Soil >...
GAGACACGATTTTTTCGTCTCTCAGCCTCCGCTGGCCGCGTTTCCGTCGCTGAGACACGATTTTTTCGTCTCTCAGCCTCCGCCTACCGGGTTTCCCTCGCTGAGACACGATTTATTCGTCTCTCAGCCTCCGCCTACCGGGTTTCCCTCGCTGAGACACGATTTTTTCCGCTCTCAGCCTCCGCCGGACGCGTTTCCGTCGCTGAGACACGATTTTTTCGTCTCTCAGCCTTCGCCGGCCGCGTTTCCCTCGCTGAGACAAGATTTTTTCCGCTCTCAGCCTTCGCCGGACGCGTTTCCGTCGCTGAGACACGATTTTTTCGTCTCTCAGCCTTCGCCGGCCACGTTTCCGTCGCTGAGACACGATCTTTTCGTCTCTCAGACGCTGTTCCTGCTCCTCATCACCCGCCGAGCGTCAATCTCAGCTCTCCTAGCGCGGCAGCTCTCACCGCCAAAGCTCGTTCGGCTTGTTCGCATAGATTCTCATCGCGCTGAATATATATCTGTTAAGGTTTATTATCCTTACAGAGAGAGGTCACCGATGGGCACCCAAACTTTTATCCGAGGAACGTTCATACTATCTGCATCTTCACTCGTGACGAGGATGCTCGGCTTCATCAGCAGCATCTTCCTAGCGCGCATGCTCGGCACAGAGGGGATCGGTCTGCTCATGATGGCACAGCCGCTCGTCCCGCTCATGATCACCTTAACGGAGCTTGGACTACCCGTTGCGATATCGAAGCTTGTCGCAGAAGCGGAAGTGCATCGTGACGATGCGAAGACGAAGAAGATCCTCGTCGTTTCGCTGATCGTCACGGGAACACTTAGTGTTATCTTGACGATGGTCGCCTTGCTCGGATCGAAATTTTTCGCCTCCATCCTGCTTCCCGATGAACGCGCGTACTATGCGATGGTGGCGATCACACCGATCGCTCCGATCATCGCGATATCTGCCGTACTAAAGGGATATTTCCGCGGTAAACAACAGATGAAATCGATCGCCATATCGGACATCCTCGAACACTTCGCGAACATCGCGACGATCATCTTGCTCGTACAGCTCCTCATGCCGTATGGTATCGAATACGCCGCAGCTGGAGCGATGGTCGGTGCGGTCGCTAGTGAAGCGATCGGCTTGCTATTCCTATCCATCCGCTTTCGCTTAGAACGATCGAAGCTTCCACATGTACTTACAGCTAAAGAAGCCGCACGTGATAGTAAGAAGACACTGCTAGAGCTTCTTCGCATCGGATTACCGACGACCGGTCACGGCTTCGTTCATTCCATATATGGCGCCATGCAACCGCTGCTCGTCACGTTCAGTCTGATGATCGCGGGTGTCAGTACAGGCGTTGCGACATCACAGTTCGGGATGCTCGCTGGATATGTGTTGCCTCTACTATTCCTGCCGAGCTTTATTACACACTCGTTATCGACCGCCCTGATCCCCGCGATCAGCGAGGCGAATGCGAACCGGGATAGCCTGCTCATGCACCGCACGATGGAGCAAGCGATGCGTATCGCGCTCATCGTCGGCGTACCAAGCACGGTCATCCTATTCGAATGGGCAACACCGCTCACGACACTCATCTATCAAGCCCCTGAAGCGGGCCAACTTCTGCGAATACTGGCGCCGATCTTCTTCCTCCACTACTTCGATGCCCCGCTACATGCGATCCTGTTAGGACTTGGGCGAGCACAGACGGCGATGTGGAACTATATCGTGTCTATGATATTCAGAGCGTGGGCGATCTTCGTATTCGGTAGTCAATTTGGCATTCAAGGCGTAGCTTGGGGGATCGGGGTCGGAATTATCGTACTCACGATACTTAACTTCCTTTCTGTATCCAGTACGATCGGCTTTTATCTAGAACTACGTCAGTCCGTCAAAGCAGGGATCTGCATGATCCTCATGGCAATATGCGGGCAATTCTCTTATATGTATCTTCAGCATACAGGCATGTCCCTGTTACCGAGTCTGATTCTTTCCGTCAGTCTGTCACTGGCAGGCTATTTCGTAGGTCTTGTATGGACGAGAACATTGCGATTCAGTATGAAGCAAGGACGTATCACGGGCCCGATCTATTAACGCATTAGCGAACAGATGGAGCCTATATCCACTAATTCCCACGATTTCCCGGTAGATCACAAGTTCTATTTCGTGTACAGTTAACATTATTCATGAGTAGGGTGCTTTCCTTGGTGGATTTGAAGAAATCCTGAGAAGACCCTGCTTTTTTGTTGTCTGACGTAGGCAACAGCATCATAACACGGTCCATATATGGACGATCGCAGGTTCCTCTATTGTGCAGACTTCTGAGGGGGTATAACTTCATGCAGGATCTTGCTATCATCTTCATGTTACTGTCTCTAGGTATGATGGTCGCCGGTGTGATCGGATTACTGAAGGGTAACATTAGATTACTTAAAGTCAAAAATCGCAAGCAATCAGGTCTCATCATATTCGTATCGTTCGTCCTATGTATCGGTTTCGCATCGTTCGTGCCTCAGGAGACGAATGCGGATCAGAATACATCGACTTCAACTTCAACAACAACTTCAACTCATACAGAAAGCTTCACAACATCTGATATAGAATCAAATGAAGCAACGAACGGTTCAACGCAACACACAGAAGGTACAGATCATGCCAACGGTTCTGCGGACGGCCGGGACAGTAGTCCATCCGTAACAGATCAGAAAACCAACACTGTCCAATCATCTGATCAACTGGAGGTCCATTATATCGATGTCGGTCAAGGAGCGTCACAGCTCATCATCGCACCGAATGGGAAGTCGATGTTGATCGATGCAGGGAATAATGATGATGAGCAACGGGTCGTATCATACGTGAAGGATCAGGGAATAGATAAGATCGATATCTTGATCGTTACTCACCCCGATGCGGACCATAGCGGCGGAGCTGACGCTGTTATAGATGCTTTCGAGATCGGGGCCATCTATATGCCGAAGGTGCAATCGAATACGAAGACGTTCGAGTCTGTGCTGACCTCGATCGACAACAAGAACTTAAGCATCAAGACCGCCAAAGCTGGACTGAATCTCGACTTAGATGAGGATCTGACGATTCGAATGCTCGGACCAGTCGGTAAGTATTCGGATGCGAATGATATGAGCGCGGTCGTTCGACTCGAGTATGGAGATACGTCGTTCCTGTTCACAGGGGATGCGGAATGCGAAAGTGAACGCGACATGTTAGATTCAGGCACCACGCTCAAGAGCGATGTGCTTCTAGTCGGCCATCATGGCTCTAACTCATCGACGACGGAGGATTTCCTGCGCGCTGTGGATCCAGATCATGCCGTGATCCAAGTCGGGGATAATCAATACGGACACCCAACGGATCATATCTTGAAACGATTACAAGCGAGCGGTGCCAAGATCTATCGCAATGACAAGCACGGCCATATCGTGGCCACATCGGATGGCAAGAAGCTAACCTTCAACACGAATCCATGGGCATATGCTCCACCGACAGTGAACCAACCGCCCGTGAAGTCAGAACCTAAGCCAGCAACGCCATCACCTACCAATCCAGAACCTAAGCCAACGCCCGAGCCAGTGAAGCCTGCTCCTAAGCCTGCAACACCACCGGCCCAGAAAGCGGAATCGATCAAGGCTACTGCCACCATCGATAACGAAACGCCGCAACAAAACGAATCACTCACCGTAAAAGTTCATGTGAAGGATGAAGCGGGTAAGCCAGTGCAAGGAGCTCAGGTGACGTTAACATTAGCCTACAAGTCGAAAGACACCGTCTATAGCGCAGTAACGGGCAGCGATGGCATCGCAGTCCTAACCTTCAAGATCGGACGAGCGGCCAAAGGATTCACAGTCATAGGTGATATCTCGGTTCAGGCGGGTGGCAAGACCGCCATGGCACAAACTAGCTTTACACCACAATGATGCTGGAGGATAGGATGAAAGGAATCGTGGAACGTTTCGAAGGTGCTTATGTCATCATAGAAATCGACGGTCAAACAACAGATGTTCCAAGAGAACAACTGGATCCGGAAGCACAGGTAGGAGATGTCGTGATCCTCATGAACGGGATATGGAAGACCGATTCCGACGCTACCGATGAACGTGCGAAGAAGATCAAGAAGATGATGGATCGACTATGGGAGGATTAACCGAGGCGATGATATAAAACGACTAGATTACACGAGCAAAAGCGAGAGGGCCAACAGCCCTCTCGCTTTGTCTTACGAAACGTTGTTCGAGCTACAACGTATACCCGAAGCCGAGTATCGTGAACCGCTTGTCTTCATCGCCTGCTGCCATCTTGATCTCCACGAGATGTTCCTTACTCTCTTCTTCTTGATACAAGATCACTGCATTGCCATGCGTCCAGTTGATATCATGCGGGTTATACGTCTTCACCAGCTGTCCGTCCACATATACCTCCGCCTTGCCGAAGTCACGGCTACCGGAATCCTTGAACACCGCCATCAGACTCTTGCTCCTGATCGTGAGGCGGAATGCTTCGTTACCGGCATCCGGGCTATGCATCCAGTTATACGGGAATTGCGGCGTCGGCTCAGGACTTGCATCCATCCCCACCATATGAAGGTCCTGATCGGTGTCCACGAAGCTTCCTTCAACGATCGTCGCGCTATCCAGGCCATCCTTCCGGTCTAGTAGACGGATATCGATGAAGTCGCGTCCGATCGCCGGTGGGATGTCCAGCTTGATATCTTCACGATCCACTTCCGACTGGTCCACCACAGCGAACAGCCGCGCGATACAGTCGGCCATCACGCGATGTCCGTCATTCGTCGGATGGTACACATCGTAGAAGAATTGTCGTTTCGAGATGAGATTGCCTTCTGCCTTCGTCAGACGGAACTGGTCCACGACGGCATCCTTCACACTGACCATCGGTAGATTATAGTGATAGCCGACTGGCGCGAGGCGATCCTGCAGATTCCAGTCGTTCACGAATACGCTGAATAACAGGATAACCGCAGGCGCATACTCCGCAGATAACGCCTTGAGTGCCAAGCTCTCGTAACAGTTACCCTTCGTCTCATCCCCAGCATCATTCACCGCAAATTCGATGACGACGATATCAGGTTGTACTGCACCGTCATGAAGCACGTCCCGCTCATAGCGAATGAGTCCTAGCTGGGAAGGTGTCCCGCCTACTCCCGCTTTCACGAGATGGATGTGCTCTCCACCATCCTGCCCGAACATCTCCTTGAATCGCTGATACGACTGATAAGCATAACACTCCGTATGGATCGGCTTCGCTCCAGCACCCTCCGTGATCGATCCTCCGATATACGCGATCGTCACGTCTTCTCCGCGCTTCGCTTTCTCGATCGCCTTCTTCAGACGTACCGTATTGCCCTTATGTAGTAGCGACTTCGCGATCATCTTGCGATATGCTTCCGAATCGTAGCTCACCGCAGGCTCCGGCGTCATCTCTGGCACATCGAAGCCATCATTCACATAGAATACGACGGATGCCGTCGCAAGCTCGCCCACTTGGTCGAAGATGAAGGCGAACTTGCCAGGGATATCATCATCCTCGGATAAATCAGCGTCAGCGAGCGTGATGAGGACCTCAGTGCCATCGGTTGGGCAGTCCACACGAAGCCTCGAGCCAGACTCATACTTATTCGTTTTTCCCCAGTTTTGGAGCTCGAATGTCACTGACTTCGTCTCTGGGTTGTTCGATGTGACAGATACTCCGATGCTATGGACTAATTCGCGGAATCCTGCACAGCTTCTCAGTAGGTTTAAGATATGCTCATCTGTGACCCCACCAACAAACTTCGCATTATCAAAAAGCCGTCCCTCGAGATAGATCTCTTGCGAAGGCTTGCTATTCATACGTGGTGTTGCTTCGATGATCGTTTCGAACATGACGAAGAAGCCTTTCTTTCTCTCCACCGGATCTTCAGGCGCCTTCGGTCCGTTAATGTCTGCTCCCTGTAACTCAGCCATTCCACTAACCTCGCTTCGATAGGATTTGATGAACCTTTATAGTATTCGGTTATGCGAGCCTGTATTCCTGCTATGCCAATCACGATGAGACTTATCATACAGTCCAGTGCTGTGCTCAGAATCTTCACCACTCACACAAAAAACTCGCCATACTCACTCACATAATGAGTAACGCAGGGCGAGTTATCGCTTTATGGAATCATGTGCGTGACGAGTAGACGACTAGAATGACCGCGCGAGCTGCTTCGCTGCTTCGATCGCATTGGATACGATCTCATCCGCTTGTGAAGGATTTTGATCCATGCCTTCAACGAACAATTGCTGGAAATCGCTCACACCCAAGAACGTGAACAACGTCTTGACATATTGGCTGGCAGGGTCAGCTCCGCTATAGACGCCACCGTTCGCCTGGATATGTAACACTTTCTTCCCTTCGACCGTGCCGACAGAGCCTTGCTCCGTATACTTGAACGTCTTACCCGCGACTGTGATCGTGTCAAACCACGCTTTCAACCGGGTCGGGATGCTAAGGTTCCACAACGGATTGGCGACGACGATCTTATCATGCTCTAGGAAGCCTCCAGTCAACGAGTCGAACAGTGTAACCTTATGCTGCTGAGATGCGGATAACGCATAGAATCTTGTTCCCTGGGCTAACTCATCCCACGCATTCAGTAAGTCGGAATCAATCTCCGGCACTTGAATGTTATAGACGTTTATCTCTTCGACCGAATCGCTCGGATGACTCTCTATGTACGACTGCACGAATGCATCGGTCACTTTCATCGATCGAGATTCGCGATTGTTGATGGGATGAGCTCTAACAACGAGAAGCTTAGTCATGTTCATCGTCTCCTTTATCCTGTGGAGTAGATAGGGTGTGTCAGCGTATACGTCATAGCCATCTACTTGCTTATTAGTTTAACATATATATCCATCTGAATGAAAGTCGATCCCTGCAACTGTCGCACATCCGTCACAACTCCACCCTTCTCAACATTTTGTTGCGTAAAGGCTTCAGCTTGTTTTACAATCTTATCATTGATTTCTTTCATCGTAAGTGCACTCAGATTAATTGGGAGATGATTCCATTGGCCTTAACACGTAAGAAGAAAGTCATCACCGAGATTAGACAGGTCGTCCTGATCACGATCGGTGCGATCATCGCGGCGATCGGACTCGAGTTATTCCTCGTTCCGAACGATATCCTGGACGGTGGTGTCATCGGATTATCGATCATCGCGGCCAAGCTATTCGACATTCGGCTAAGTCTATTCATCGTCCTCTTCAATATCCCGTTCCTCATTATCGGCTTTCGGAAGATGGGGTGGAAATTCACGCTACATACCTTATACGGTGTAATCGTCCTGTCATTATGCACCTCGTACTTGCATCACTTCGAGCCAGCTACAGATGATCTGTTCCTCGCAACGATCGTTGGTGCAGTTATACTCGGTACAGGCGTCGGACTCGTCATCCGCACAGGCGGTGCCTTGGATGGAACGGAGATCATCGCTATCCTCGTCAGTAGGAAAACTCCCGTATCCATCGGTCAGTTCATCATGGTGCTGAATGTATTCATCTTCATCCTCGCAGCGCTGCTCGTCTTCAGCCTCGAGACAGCGATGTACTCGATCATCACCTATTTCATCGCCTTCAAGATGATCGATATCGTCGTGGAGGGTATGGAGGAGATGAAGTCCGTCACGATCATCTCAGAGAAGCCTGAATTAATCGCTGAAGCACTGCTCGAGAAGCTCGGACGTGGGGTTACATACCTACATGGTGAGGGGGCCTTCACCGGTGAACAGAAGAAGATCATCTATACGATCATCAGCCGGATCGAGCTGTCAGGAATGCGTGAGGTCGTGAATGATATCGACCCAAGCGCAGTTGTCGCGATCGAGAATATGGCTGACGTGTCGGGTAGTAATCTGAAGAAGTCTGTTTCTCATTGATCAACATCATTGTACGAATCACACCAAGAGACTTCGCTTGCCATTCCGATCCTAGGAATCGCACGCGAAGTCTCTTATTCGTTACACCAATGGACCGAACAACAGGTCAAGAATCTTGTCATCAGCCTTGCGGTTTTTGCCTTGGTAAGGGTAACAATGTATATGAATCGCGGGATTGAAATTGATCTCGATTACGCCGTAATTCATACTCGTCCTCTCCATAGAGATATCATCGATCATCATGTCAACTCCGCAGAATGTCGCACCAGCAGCCTTTGCCGCTTCGACTGCGATCTGTTTGTAGCTGACATGTACATCATCCGTATGATCGATGCTGTCGCCTCCGGTGCTAATATTCGAATTCTCACGCAGATAGATGCGCTCACCAGCAGGAGGAATGTCCGCTTGGTGTCGGCCTTGACTTCGTAAGAACATCCTCTCGGCTTCTCCCAGCTCGATACGTTCGAGGGGAGTCCTGTACCCCTTACCTCTTAACGGGTCTTCATTCTTCATCGCCACTAGCTCAGTGATCGTGTGCATGCCGTCCCCTATCACGTTCGCCGGTACGCGATGCAAGACGCCGACCACATCGTCCCCCATGACGAGGAATCGATACTCCTTACCAGAGAGGAGATGCTCCACAAGCACCGTGCGACCATGCTCGAATGCCATCTCACAAGCCCTCAGATACTCCATTTTCGTATACCCGTGAGTAAAGATGGTGATCCCTAGACCGAAGTTCGTCGACTTGGGCTTAACCACGATCGGACGTCCCTTGAAGTCGTCGTAATCCCCTATCGCTTCCTCAAGGCTTTCATATGATCGCCCTTCTGGGACACGTATACCAGCACGATCCAACACCTTCTTCGTCACGAGCTTGTTCTCCATGATGAGAACGGTACTATAGGAATCTAGAGATGTTTTGTTCGCTTGTTTGACATATTCCTGATGGTTACCTTTGCTTAGTAAGACGAAGTTCTCCATGCGATCCAAAACTTCGAACCTAATCCCTCTCTTGATTGAAGCTTTCAGCAGCAGCTGGGTCGAGAGCTCCAGATCCTCATATCCGATGAATGAGAAGCTGCTTTCACTGCTCATCGACGCATATTGCCTTGCCTTGTCCATATGATAACGCACATAGTTCGATTGCTGAATACCTGATCTTACCTGGGCAGCTAAAGTCAGACTTGGCTGTTGCACACGCTGAAGCTCCTGATCCAGTATCCATCGATACTCCGATCGATCCGTCCCGATCATCGCTAACATCTCACCAAGATCATGCAGTATCGCCATCGCTTCGTCTTGAAATGTCTGATGTTGCGTCTCTCCTTCTAGCCTACCGTATATCCCATTCTTAAGCAGATTATCCAGATTAATCGCAGCTATCTTCTGATCCTCCTCCCCGTAAGGCTCATCGACACTAAGGTAACTGTATATGAGGAACAGGTGAAGCAATCGTAACGTATCTATACTGATCCCACTTCTGAAGAGGGGATTAAGATCAGGCATACGAAGCTCAAGGTAGGAGATCCCGTTATCCAGAAGACGGTCGAAGACCTGATCTTTACGATCTGCCTTGATCCGAACGGCGCTATAATATTCCCTATCACTTAATAATTCCCCACTCGCGATCAACCGCTGCATATCCCGTACATACGACGCTACATGATCGTAAGACACTAGCATATTCGAACGATTACGATAGCCGCATACACTGTTCCGTAGTGAATACATATTCGAGAAATAATGGCTTCCTTCATTCATATGGTCGCTGTTGCTGACGCATCGATCGAGGTACGTCTTATCGAACACTGGACTTGCAGCGGTAAGATAGACGAGCAGCCATCTATACTTCAGTAATCTTCTTGCGATCTTTAGATAGACGTTGTTCTTGAACGACTGATAATCCTGATCCCCAGCGAGCAGTGTATACAGCTGCAGTATATACGCATCTCGTAGTGAGTAGTTAACATGCACACCGCTAAGCAGCTGCCTCTTACGGCTATATCTGCCCGCTAATGCCTGGCGATATCGATCCTCTTCTGTACTCCACATGACCGCGATCGGGATCTGGTCCTCATCTGGCAGGATCGGCGGATTGCTGCTAGGCCATAAGTATTCGTCTTGGTTAAGCAGCTCAAGCGTGACGATGTCATGAATGGATTCCATCCATCGATAAGCTTCCTCGACAGACTCCGTTACTGGTGTGATCATCTCGAGCTGACTTTCAGAGAAGTCGGTCTGGATGAAAGGATTTTCCTGTCGATGACCGAACGCCCTTGGATGGGGCGTAAGTGCTAATTCGCCATTCACATTCACCCGTATATTTTCCTTCTCGAGACCGAAATTCCCCTCCCATAATCCAGTATGTAGCTGATGTCCGATCAGCTCTTGTATCCGCCTACGATCCAGCTTACTCATTCGTCACCATCTCCCCAATATGACACAACATGTGCACACCTGAATACTTGTAATATACAAATAATATACCGTAAAAAAACACCCTCGCCATCGTTAGCAACAGGGCTTAGAACGTGCCATCGTCTCGTTGAGCATATTCAAAGACCGTAAGACGACCTCACGTTCAAAATCACTCATCTGTTCGAATACTTCTGCCAGTTGTTCGTTCACTTGACGATCGATTTGCGCAGCAACGGCCTCACCTTCGACCGTTAGTTGCAACAGATATACTCTACGGTCATCGGGATCTTGGCGCTTGATCATGAGCTTTAACCGGACCAAGGTTTGAATCTGTCGACTGAATGTCGTAATATCCATCCCTAATGCATCTGATACTTGCTGCATGGATGGATGGTTCCGTCGATACACTTCATCGAGAATATGGCTTTGGACCATCGATACCTTACAGTCGCAAGCAGTGCAGCAATGTTTATTTAATAATCCAAATCTACGAGAGAAGGTTTGTAATACCTCACGAGCATTATGCATGAATAAACACCTCTAACCATTTATACATCTATTAATTGTGGTATGCAAGTATTTTTTTTAAGTTGGGGTAGAGCTCGTACGTATCATATCTGTCACTCATTATCCATCAGAGTAATACGATATACCATATCTCGTGATATTCGTCTAGAAGGGTGTGGTGAACGGTGACTAATCATTCGCAAGGCTCGGTGCTGCATTTTTTTGCGGAGGGGAATACGGCTCGTGGCTCGATCAACCTGTTCGAATCCTCACTGCAGGACTTGAACAAGCTTTATATTCTGAAGGGTGGCCCCGGGACAGGGAAGTCCAGCTTAATACGTTCGATCGGACAGATGTGCATACAGAGAGGCTACGATGGATGGCAGATACATTGTGCGAGAGATCATCGATCCCTTGATGGCTGGATCATACCGGCTCTGAAGCTTGGCATCGTCGATGGCACAGTGCCTCACGTGATCGAGCCGAGACTCCCTGGGGTAGTCGGGGAATATATCAATCTCGGGGACGCATGGAACCCAGACATCTTACGGAATCATCGTAAGGAATTAGAACAGCTGCAGAAGCGGATAGACGAGACATATGAGCAAGCATATGCTGGCTTCGCGGAAGCGCTTCGCGTTCACGACGACTGGGAGGCCGTCTACATCAAGAACATGGATTTCGAGGCGGCGAACCGTCTGACCAAGCAATATATCGAGATGTTGTTCGGAAGCCATCGACTTGATCGCACGAGCCGTATCGATCGACGATTCCTTGGAGCGGCTACACCAGATGGCGCAGTCGACTTCGTACCGAATCTAACCGAAGGTATTAATCGACGATACTTCATCAAAGGGCGGCCAGGCTCCGGCAAATCCACGATGCTGAAGCAGATGGCGGAAGCCGCAACGGAGCGCGGCTTCGATGTCGAGATCTATCATTGTGGGTTCGATCCGAACAGCGTCGATATGATCATCGTCCGCGCACTCGGATTTGCCGTATTCGACAGTACGAAGCCACATGAATACTTCCCAGAACGTTCGGGAGATGTGATCATCGATATGTACGAGACGTGCATCCGTCCCGGAACCGATGAACGGCACGCGGAGTCGATACAAACCTACCAACGGGACTACTCTGCAGCGATGAAGCACTCCATCGAACGTTTGCGCGCTGCGAATGACCTACATCAGGAGATGGAGCAGATCTATGTGCAAGCGATGGACTTCAGCTTAGTGAATCAGATTAGAGATGAGCTCATCCTAGAGATTCAAGAGATCATGTCAGCTTCCGCGCGCAACTAGGCGCTCCAAGCTGATCGCATCATAGATCTAACCGCGTCGCTTTCAGCAAGTGTCTAGCTAAGCTGGGGATCGAGCGGCTTAATGAGAGTATCTGTCTGCGAGCGAACGGCATGTGGGTGAATCGGTGCAAGAGGCGTCCCCAATATAGCGGTCGATCTACTACGGCACGCACCGCCTTCTCATACTCGACACGCCACGTACCTAGATCGATCGCTCCACTTAGATATCGGTCGGTGGATGCTGCGCAGACCTTCGCGGTATATAGGGCGATCGACATCCCATCGCCGCACAGCGGAGGGATCATCAGACCTGCATCCCCTATGCAAGGACACTCATCCCATAATCTCGGTGCCCGATCGAGGACGACGGGATAGATCGCAGCTTCAGACCCAGGTACGAATACTGCTCCTCGTAGGCGCTGCTCTAATGCCGGATTATGGAGAGCGGCTGTGAGGAGATGATCTTCTATCGAGCGTTGTCGGTCTGTTGTGAGATGATGCTGCAATAATCCGGACATATTCAGTCTACCACCCTCGATCGGAGCGATCCCGATATATCCACCCGGAACGATGTATAGCTCGACAGCAGATGCTGAGTGGATTCCCTCTAGATGACATTTTAGCCCGATGTAGGTCCTATTCGCAGATTGTGTAGACTTACGATCCACGATGCGAGATCGATTGCCCCAAGCTGCGATGACGGCTCTTGCACGGATCGAGCTCCTCTCAGCTCCTCGCCGCAGCTCGACGACATATTCCCCTCCTTCTCGCCGCATCGTGGTCAGCATCGTCCCCATCGCCATATGGACACCAGACTGTGCCGCTGCTTCGTGAAGGGCATCATCTAGAGCATATCGGCTGATCCCCCAAGCATGTTCGGGTATAGGTATCTCTAAGACATGTTCTTGATCGTCCGAGAAGAGGCAAGCTCGCTCGATCTCTGCCGGCCTTAGTGATTGCACTGGTTCGATCAGCTTCAGCTCACGCAGCGTTCGCCTTGCCTCGGTCGACAAGAATTCTCCACATACCTTATGCCGCGGAAATGATCGCCGGTCTACACATAGCGTCCGCCAGCCTCGATCCGCCAGCGCCTTGGACACACTACTGCCCGCTATCCCCGCTCCAGCGACGACCACGTCATAATCTGTCATGCCATCATCCCCATTCTCCTGGCGATCTACTGCGGATCAAGACCGCGTATCTGAACAACGGCCGCCAGGATACTTCTACTTCCGATAGGAGTAGATCATCCCTCAGCCGCCTCCAATCCTCACGCCGAAAGCCCTTCGCCACAGATAACGGTCCATCATGACGGATATAGGGATTGCTTGAGATGAGGCGAGTCGTCAGCCACACCGCCGCCCAAGGTACGATATGCCGGTGGATATCGTTGATCACGATGCCGATCCGACTCGCATGCACCAGCTTCGATACGACGACCGGTAGCTCCGAATCAAGGAAATGATGGACGAACTGCGAAGCCGTGACGATATCCGCACAGCGATGAGGTAGCTCGAATAGGTTCGCCTGCTCGATCGATACGCGAGGTTCATCGTGATACATACGTCTCGCTTCATCGCATGCTTCAGACATGCTATCGACCGCCGTAATCCGAAGCTCAACCCCCTGTCGGTCTGACCAACGCAGGAGTGAACGGTTCACATCGCCAGAGCCCGCTCCGATATCTAACACTGTCAGATGCTTCGGTCTACCAGCCTCATGCCAAAGCTTATTCACGCCGTATCGCACAGGAGATGCCGCACCGAATATTCCATTCAAGCGTCGCAGATGCTGATACGCTTGACGCAGCTCCTCACCTCCTGCTTGCTCCTCGTCCATCCTCTCCGGTCTCGTCGCTCGATTACGTAGATAGCCGATCATCTGATATCCCCTCCGGAAACGGTTGACCCTCGTACATCACCACGAACATATGAGAGGCTCGCCATCTCCAGCGTTAATCCGGGCCCGAAGGCCATCGCGACACCGCGCGCTGATTGTCGCTTACTCGCAAGAAACTTGTCCATCATATCTGCGATGACGAATAAGATCGTCGCGGATGACATATTGCCGTAATGCCGGAGGATGCTGCGGCTCGACGCCAACGCTTCGTCAGATAAGCCTAGTGTTTCCTGCACGGTATCTAGTATCGCTCTTCCCCCGGGATGAACTGCCCATAGCTCGGCGTCCGTAAGATCGAGATCCGTAACCATACGCTCCCTAAGTGCTGTTCCGATCAATCTCGGAATATGCGGAGACAGATACAGCTCGAATCCGGCGTCTCCTACTCGCCAAGTCATCTCCTCCGACGAATCTGGCAGTAGCTCCGTATGATCGCGATGCAAGATAATCTTCGGCAGACGAGGGTCATCGGAGCGGCCGATGACACAAGCGGACGCTCCGTCACCGAAGAACGATGCGGCGATCAAGTCTTCCCTCGCTCGACTTGGCTGGATATGGATCGTGCATAGCTCCACCGTGACGACCAGGACCCTTGCCGCTCTGTCGCTTATCGCGAGCTGTCGACCTAGATTCACGGCCTTCAGACCCGCCGCACAGCCCGTGAACGTGATCGGGATACGATTAACAGTCGGACGCAGCTGAAGATGATGAACGACCTCCGCATCAAGACCAGGCAGATATTGACCCGTACAGCTCACCGTTACGAGATGCGTGATCGATTCCGGATGGACAAGGCTGTTCGTCAGTGCGCTGTGCGCCGCCTCGATCGCGAGTGGCAGAGCTTGACTGCGATATATGTCCATACGCTGAGCTGTCGACGGCCGATCAGCGCGGTTCGCTGCATCCGGTAGATATCGACAGTGTGGCGGTGCTGCTAGTAGATTCGGTTCACACGTATATCTTGTGTCTACGCCGCATGTGCGAAATATGCGTCTCACGAAACGGACGCTCTCTGGGTCATCTTGTAACGCTAACGCTAACCGCTTACCTGCGTCGGACTGATCGACCTGGTATTCCGGCACGGCTGTTCCGATCCCTAATATGGAGACGATAGCATCTCGCTCCGCGGGCCATATGGCGTTCATCCTCCATCACTCCTTCGATGTCGTCACGGACATGTTGTATATATGGTATTCGCATCCAATCAGACATATGACGAGTTCCTCGATGTCGCCATGACGATAACAGTCGCATATGCTAGGAGAAGACTAGGCGCTAAGAGAGGAGAACGTGTGGTGAATAAGCATTACACAGCTAAGCCGGTTAACGAGTTCGTCTATTTCATCAGTCCGAACCCGATCACCGTTGACCAGCCTTACATGAAGGAGCCAACGATCGAAGAAGGTGCTTTTATCGGACCATTCAGCAGTGTAATCGGTGATGTGACGATCAGACAAGGCGTATTCGTCGCACCTCAAGTCAGTGTGCGGGCAGACGAAGGCACACCATTCTATATCGGGGAGGGAACGAACCTGCAGGATGGGGTCATCTTGCATGGCTTGAAGAACGAACACATCCGAGTTCATGGTATCGACTACTCGATCTATATCGGCCGGTCAGTCAGTATCACTCACGGCGCGATCGTCCATGGTCCGGCATATATCGGAGATGGATCGTTCGTCGGATTCCAATCCCTCGTCTATCAAGCGATCGTCGGTCAGGATGTGTTCATCGGGCATAACGCGGTCGTCACAGGCAAGATCAAGGTTCCAGATGGTCGGTTCATCCCGCCTGGTGCCATCATCGATACGCAGCGTAAAGCCGATCAGCTAGGACCTCGCCCAGATGACGAGGAGCAATTCGCGCAAGCCGTTCAGCAAGTGAATCAAGCGTTCGCTTCAAGCTATTCTCTCATGTTCGGCAGAACACGTTGCTCTTGCGGTCTCGCGTGCAGTATTTGACGAGAGGGATATTCACTCCCTCTCAGTAGAGATCAAGATGCTCTTCACGGTAATAAACCGACTATTCACCTACGCTGTTAGTTCGAAAGATTTGATATTATTTTCCTATGTGATCGGATAGACCCCCAAAAAGTCGATTAACACATCGAAATATATGATAGAATGTCCATTGATGAAACCGGACTTGCTTTGATTCCGCTCCACCAATATAGACAACTATGAAGGAGTTGACAGCATGAGATTGATCCCTTTAACAGAGTACAGCGAAGAAACCATGCAATTAGCCAAACCGATCTATGATAGTCATAGACGCGTTCTACTAGCAGCTAGGAATAAGATTCACAGTAGGCTTCAGGAAAGGCTGAAGCAGATGGGGATCGGTTACATCATCGTAGAGGATGCCGTATCAGAAGGCGTCTCATTAGATGAGATGCTGGATATGCCTACATGGCTAGATATCATCCAGCTTGTGAAGCTTAGCTATGAAGCTGCTGCTGCGAAGAAGCTACTTCCTCTGCGAGAGCTACTACAGGGGGTGGACAAGCTACTTAAGGAAGTAACTGGTCGTGCGGTCGTCGTATCGGTGCCGGCTACTGCGGTGGTCGAAGATCTTCGTCTATATGCACACGCTGTTAATGTCGCGCTCGTGGCGCTTCAGTCAGCGAAGAAGCTGGGTTACAACGATCTCCAGATGCGGGATATTGCGCTGGGTTGTCTGCTACACGATATCGGCAAGGTATTAACGACAGATGAGAAACTGCACCCAGAGGCTGGGTTCCAATACTTACGTACAATCCGTGAGGTTAATCTGCTATCCGCTCATATCGCCTTCCAGCATCACGAGAAGGTGGATGGCACAGGTTATCCACGTGCGATATCTGGTACCGATGTGCATGATTATGCGCAGCTATGTGGATTAGCTGATCGCTATGATAATCTGTTAACGATCCAGCAGGTTTTTCCGCACGAAGCGGTTGAAGCGGTCATGGCCCTGAACGGAACCGCTTATAAAGAATCGATCGTTCAGGCTTTCATCCATGGAGTAGCTCCATATCCTCCGGGAACGAAGGTCATGTTGAATAACGGAGGACAGGCTATCGTTACACGCATCGCGTCGAACAAACATCGTCCTTATGTCCGATTACTGTCGACTGGCGAGGAGCTGTCGCTCGCGGATCATCCGACACTGCTAGTCACAGCAGTTCAAGCATGATCATATGTTCCACATGTGATCGTCGTTAAGCTTCTGTGTGGGCTTCATCTCCGTCAGTGCGGTCCGCACACTCGAAGCAGTGTAGTCTACCTTCTTCTCCTATGACACCCTGCAGGAATCCATGGTCACAGTAGATCTCCTTGCCACAAGCCGCACATTCACCAACCCGTTCCCTCATCCTAGATCCCTCCCATTGAATGCTCCTACGAAGGGGATACTGGTTACCAGTATTACCCTCCGTACACTTCCTGATGCATAACCTCTTCCATCGGATACATCTTCTTCGCAGGCGGTTCTGCCGCAGGGTAGCCTAGACCGATGATCGCGACCACTCGATAATCATCTGGAATGTTCAACTGTTCCCGCGCATAATATTCTCGTCTCGCCGATTCCTCTGCATCCTCGGAGTGATAGACAGCCCCCCACGCAGCTCCTAACCCGAGAGACACAGCAGTTAACCAGACGAAGCTCCCGGCGATGGATGCATCCTGTAGCCAATATTTGCTTACCTGTGGACTGCCGATGATGACGACCGCCGCCGCTGCTTGCTCCAGCCAATTCATATAGGGTGATGTCGGAGCGAGCTGTGTAACCTTATCCCGTTCTGTGACGATGATGTACTCCCTGGACTTCAGATTGTTGCCGGCTGGTGCTAAGTATAAGGATCGTTGCAAGCTGTCGATCACATGTTGAGGCAACGGATCTGGTCTAAACTGTGTGATTTCACGGCGCTTTTCGATGGCACTCAGTACATCCACTACAATCCCTCCTGATTTACTTGGTTTATGTTCAGTATCCCACTTTTGAACCCTAGGCGCAAATGAATATTGACGCAAGGCGTACTCTTTCATGATGCGGAATATAGAAACAATCGGAATTGTGAAATAGATCACAATTACTCCTCTCCTAATCCTTTACCTTATAAGTAAGCCCATTCGGCACAATAAAAGGAGATGAGCTCAATGTTCAAACCGACGAAAGGAATACTCGTGATCGCAGTGCTTGCGCTTCTACTTACCGCTTGCCAATCCGTTAACGATAACACAGTATCGGATCAAGATGCGTCCGCCTCGGATATACAATCAGATGAAGCTGCTACGGCAGCTAGTACGACGATTAATCAACCGCCCGTTGAGCCGATCATCATAAGAGAAGGCAACACAGTTAAGATCGAGATGACCTCCCAAGTGACAGATATCGAGATCGCAAAAGGCGTTACCTACAATGCATGGACATTCAACGGAACCGTTCCCGGACCAGTCATCCGTGTGAAGGAAGGCGACACGATCGAGTTCACACTGAAGAACCTGGATCCGAAGATCCCGCACTCGATGGATTTCCATGCCGTGCATGCAGCGCCGAGCAAGAAATTCATCGATGTCATGCCGAACGAGCAAGGCACGTTCGTCTATCCGGCGAATACGCCAGGTGTCTTCATGTACCATTGTGGAACTCAGCCGGTGCTAGCTCACATCGCGAATGGGATGTACGGCACGATCATCGTCGAACCGACGGATGGCTATCCGACAGACGCTGAGATCGATCATGAATATACGATCGTCCAGAGCGAATGGTATACCGAGAATGACTTTCATGCGATGTTGAATGAAGAGCCTGAATATGTCGTATTCAACGGCGACAACTTCTCGTTGCATCAGCAACCATTAACCGCACAAGTCGGTGACCGCGTACGGATCTACTTCGTGAATGCAGGGCCTAACGAGCTCTCGTCATTCCATGTCGTCGGCACGATCTTCGACCGCGTGTATGCAGATGGTAATCCTGCTAATGTACAAGAGGGTGTTCAGACAGTACTCGTCCCTGCAGGTGGCGGAACCGTCGTAGAATTCACGGTTACTGAAGCCGGCGAATATATGCTCGTCACCCATCAATTCAACCACGCAACCAAGGGAGCAACCGCAAGTCTGGTCGTGACGGAGTAATCAAGTAATCCGATGTAAATATAAGGCGGCGGTCCGATAAGGCGGAATCTACTGCATAAATGCAGTAGATGATCGGGGCCGCCTCCGCCTAGCCGGGCGGAATCTACTGCATATGTGCAGTAGATCGGGGACTCCTCCGCCTAGCCGGGCGGAATCTACTGCATATGCGCAGTAGATCGGGGCCGCCTCCGACCGGCCGGGCGGAATCTACTGCATAAGTGCAGTAGATCGGGGACTCCTCCGCCTAGCCGGGCGGAATCTACTGCATAAGTGCAGTAGATCGGGGCCGCCTTCGACCGGCCGGGCGGAATCTACTGCATATGTGCAGTAGATCGGGGACTCCTCCGCCTAGCCGGGCGGAATCTACTGCATAAGAGTAAGTGCAGTAGATCGGGGCCGCCTCCGCCTAGCCGGGCGGAATCTACTGCATATGTGCAGTAGATCGGGGACTCCTCCGACTAGCCGGGCGGAATCTACTGCATAAGTGCAGTAGATCGGGGCCGCCTCCGACCAGCCGGGCGGAATCTACTGCATATGCGCAGTAGATCGGGGCCGCCTCCGACCAGCCGGGTGTGTGGTCTTGGCCCTCTACTTATGGTGGCGGTCATCCTTCACACAACTCCCTGGGTAAATAGAAAAAGTTGGTCAGTAATATTGACGTTTCACCGACCAACTTTTATTTGGGTATTCGTTCGTACACCCATCCGGGATGGCTTCTACCATCTCGTCTATGTTCGACGTAAAGTGGAGGTAGAGAGCGTATAGGTACTTATTGGACAGAACCCTTACAATATCTAACAATCTAGTTTCGAGATAAAGGGATTGCCCAGAGTCTAGATGACTTTTGAGACAATCCCTTCTTATATATGCTCATCGGATATAATTATTCCCTACCGTTGCGCGAACGTTCTGTTATTCTCCCGACTTTCCATCTATGCCATGACTCAATACTTCCACTGCTCGAGGAAACAAGATACTGTCCTCTAACTGAATGTGCTGCTTCAGATCTCGCTCAAGCTCTTGCAGCTTCTGATAAGCCATCATATAAGTAGGACAAGCCTCTTCTGGTAATGTGTAATCACTGGTCAATCTTCGGATGTCTAGCATCGCACGCATGCTACCATCATGCTCAGCTTCCAGCGCATCGACCATCATCATACATTTCCGCACTTCATCGGCACTTGCCCCTTCGTCGAGCCTGCGAATGAATGGAAACAGATCCATCTCTTCTTTCGGCAGATGCAGGAGTAGTTCATCCATCATATACGTGAAACGCCGGCGAATCTTGGCAAGCTCCGGATGATTGCCCCCGTGAACATTGTCGATCGTCTGCAGATACCGCTTGATATCCGGTAATTCCTTAACCAGATACGCATGATGCGTGTCCACGATATGATCGATCAGCTCACCGAACGGTAGTCCTGTCCAGTCGATCGGCTCTCTTGCGTCCTTCAGATCCATCTTCAGATCCATCTTCAGATCGATACCTCCTCATGACTGGCTCGTGGATATCATACAAGGATATGACGAACCATCTGTACATTGGTACCTGTAAGATTATCACGATCCATTCACGGTGATTGTGATAGGCATCACGCAGAGATGTGCCCGATGCCTAAACTACTCTTGATGATGTCTGTTTTCAAACATTTTGTGATACGTGTCACTCGAATGGATCTGAGCGTCTGCTAAGATGATAAGCGGCAACATTGCCCAACAGATGACACGGGGGTGTATCTATCCGCAGGTGTTGATCTTCGAGACATGACGGTGTGGATCATAATATTCATCGGATTAGCACGGCGGATCTGGTGGTAGATCACCCACCGCTCACCGGCGGAATAACCGCGACGATATCCCCGTCACGCACTTCGTCTAGCGGCCCAGCATACTCTTCGTTCACCGCAACGAGTACCGAACCGTTGTCATATGGGAAATTCGGATACGTGTTCTTCAACCACTCAAGCAACTCTTGAACAGACGCTGAAACTAACGGGATGCGCTCTTCTTCCTTACCTGTCACGTCTTGCATTCTAGCGAAATAACGAATATGGATCATGATGACGCCCACTCCTGTCATGTATAGTGTGATATTGACTGCCCCTACCATAGACTATTGCTGCGCTAATGCGAGCCCCCGTGATTCGGTCCCGAGCACCTTTTGCAGCTGCTAATAGTAGCGCAGGGCCCATGGTGATGCCTGATCCACGTTGTGAGTTTCTGTGGGCCTGGCTGCTCATCGCTGATGCTTATTCCATATCATCGAACTCATTGTGCTATACTATTACTCAACCTTCACACGATAACATCCTAAACTTCATCCTAAAGGTGGCGAATCTACATGTCAGAACTAACTCACTTTAATGAACAAGGCAGAGCCCGTATGACAGATATCAGCGATAAAGAGACGACTATCCGCACCGCAGTAGCGAGGTCTCAGATCCAAGTAAACGCCAACATCCATAGACAGATCGCAGAGGGTACGAATAAAAAAGGTGACGTATTCGCGGTCGCTCAGGTTGCCGGGATTATGGCTGCCAAGAATACGGCTTCGATCATCCCGATGTGTCATCCGATCTCTCTAACTGGTACGAATCTAACGTTCGAGTGGGAGATCGATGAGCAAGCCTCACATTATATCATTCATATCCAGGCCGAGGTGAAGACGAAGGGCTCGACTGGCGTCGAGATGGAAGCTCTCACTGCAGCATCTGCAGCAGCACTGACGATCTATGATATGTGCAAGGCAGCAGGAAAGGACATGATCATCGGACCGACGATGCTGTATCATAAGACTGGTGGCAAAAGCGGCGATTACCGACGAGAGTGAGAACGTTAATGTCCAGCTCCGTATGCGGCGATGTCAGATGTGAATGTTATCTTCATGGACGTCTTCTTACGCCTTGTGTTTTCGTAATTCATGGATGAGGTGCGGAAGCTCGGGAATGATCAGCCGGGTCATCGCGAGTCTGACTGCACCTGTTGAACCGGGAAGCACGAACATCGCCTTTCCGCTTGACGTACCCGCGAGAGCTCGGCTCGTTATCGCACGAGTTCCTACATCCTCTGTATAACTCAACCACCGAAACAGTTCTCCGAAGCCAGGCATCTCCTTCGACAGTAGCGGCTTCACCGCTTCGATCGTCACATCCCGTTCAGCGATCCCCGTTCCGCCCGTCGTGATGATATAGTCGATATCCTCTTGTTGTAACCAGCCGCTCACTTCCTCTTGGATATCCGGGACATGATCCTTGCATATACGGCTGTCGGCGATGACCAGGCCCGATTGCTCAGCGAGCGCTCGTACTAGGCTACCACCCTTATCTGTCTCCGTCGTTCTCGTGTCGCTAACCGTCAGAACAGCTCCGCGTATGATACGATCTGACTGCCACTCTGCTCGCACGCTCATCCCATATCGCTCCCTACATGATCGCTTTTCGAACTGATGTGTTGCTCCAGCAACCAATCTGCCACAGTGTTCGGCTCATCGATGGAGAATATGGGATACCCGGTCTGAACATTCGGCATCCAAGACACGATGGCGATCACCTGCTCTAGCTGCTCGATCAATATCTCGTCCGCATGGTCGCGTACGAGTACGATCTTCGGATACGCTTCATGCTTGAAGCCTTCGACTAATACAACATCGAGATGATGTAATCGCGATAAGATGTCCGCAAGCTTCATCGTTCGCTCCTCGATGAATGCCGCCCGCGTGTCGGAAGCGATCACCGTTGTCATAGACCCCGCTTGGCGATGTCGCCATGTATCCGTACCAGGCATATCGATCTCAAACTGATGAGCATCATGCTTGACCGTACCGACACAGTAGCCGGCTGAAGCGATGCAATCGATCAACCGCTCAAGTAATGTCGTTTTCCCTGCATTCTTGTACCCGACAACCTGCACCACGATCATCCACATCACTCCTCTTCCCTTACCTAGACATCACTTCACCAACGCCAACAAGCTCGCATAATCATCAGGGGTATTCACATTCATCACAAAACTCGCATCGATCCCCTTCACTCGGAACTTCTCTTCTGGCCAAACGATCATATCCAACTCCTCGAGATATCGTTTGACACTCAGTCGTTGCTGTTCCAACAGCTTTGGAATGCTCTCCCCACAGCTCCTGCGATAAACACCATGTAGCGGGTGTAGCTGTCCATCTATGTAAGGAATCACCGCATCATCACCCTCGTCGATCAGATGCTGCAACATGAGTAGCGCTGCTGCAGCAGAGATAAACGGCATATCACAGCCAATCACCCATACCCACTCGTTGCTCGCTGCCGTCATGCCGGCATGCATGCCCGATAGCGGCCCCATACCCGGGTACTCATCTGTGACGATCTTCATGCGAGTGTCGACTGAGATGTGGGACAGGTAGCTTAAGAGAGCAGATAGAACAGGCTGGTCGAGCCCATCTGTCGCTAGATATGGATGAGGGACTTGCCGTGGAACGCTAGAGAACCTAGCCAATCCAGGCTCGTTCACAACGACGATACATTCATCACAACATTCACACAGGATGCGAAGCTGCCGTTCGATCATCTTCTCACTATCGATATTCAGCAGTGCTTTCGGCGAGCCCCCCATTCGGCGGCTCTGTCCCCCTGCAAGGATGATACCGGTCAATCCAACTTCAGTATGACGCATGTTTCATCACCTTCCCTGACTCTGCCCGTTCTATCTCATCTTATCCACCGATCTGCGACATGCGCCTGATCGTCGGCAGATGACTCTGCTGTTCACCCGCCAGTACCTTCGCCATCTCATGCGTCTCTGGCTTCGCATCGAGTGCTCTACGGAACACCGCCTCAATCTTCGCGGCATCACCGACCATGCTGCGCACATTGAACTCATCCGACCAATACAAGCACGGCTTGATGTTGCCATCAGCCGTCAGTCTTAGCCGGTTGCAGCTACCGCAGAAGTGGTCACTCACCGGATGGATCAAGCCGAACGTCCCTGCTGCTCCTGCGAGCCGGTAGCTGTCAGCCGGTCCATTCCCATACACGCCGCTAGCGGTTTCATAATCCCACTTTAAGCGATCACATGTTTCTAGTACATGGGAGAGCGGCATATACTTCGCCTTCCACCCGGCTCCCTCATGGCCAATCGGCATATATTCGATAAACCGTACGTGGATCGGGTCATCAACCGTCATCTGCAGAAAGTTTTGAACTTCATCGTCATTCATCCCTTTCATCAGAACGACATTCAGCTTGATCGGCTGAAAGCCGACCTGCTTGCTCGCCCTTATGCCTGCCAACACTTTGCTGACATCTCCGCCCCTCGTGATCTGCGCGAATCTCTCCGGCACGAGTGAATCCAGGCTAATATTGACCCGCGTCACACCAGCCTCCTTCAACCGTTCAGCGAACGGGGCTAAGAAGATGCCGTTCGTCGACAGCGCGATATCTTCGATACCTGGGATGCTGGACAGCATGCTGATGAGCTGATCCAAGCCTTTGCGCACGAGTGGCTCCCCGCCGGTTAATCGTAGCTTGCGGATGCCAAGTGACGCCAGCACCTTCACGATCTCCGCGATCTCATCATAGGACATGATGCGTTCGCTTGGTTCGAACTGCATCCCTTCCTCCGGCATGCAGTATACACATCGCAGGTTACAGCGGTCTGTTACGGAGATACGAAGGTAATCATGTACTCTCCCGAATTTGTCCACGAGTTGCTTTGTCACTGCCTTCAACCCCTTATGTACAAGCTCTAAGGCTTATATTTCCATACCGTCTCATTGACTCTCATCGACTTAACAGACTCTGGCCCCTCATCGAACACCTCGTCCATGGTCCCATGCAGCGAGCATTAACCATCAAGCTGCGGAGAACCTTCCGGATATCGCTGGATCTCCTTCTGATCGCCGATCCAGTCCGAGCCGTCTTCCCAGTATTCTTTCTTCCAGATCGGGACGATCTCCTTGATCCGCTCGATCGCGTACTCATTCGCTTCATAAGCATCCTTGCGATGCGGTGATGACACTGCGATGACGACGGCAGCATCCGAGATATCCAGTCTGCCGATCCGATGGGTGATGGCGATCATCGCATGAGGCCAACGCTTTGCGATCTCTTCGCCGATTCTGGAAAGTTGCTTAACAGCCATTGCTTCGTAAGCTTGGTACTCGAGATATAACGTGCGCTTTCCTCTCGTCCATTCGCGAACGATACCGACGAATAGTGTGACGGCACCTGCTTCCGCACGAATGACCTTATCCATCACCGCCTGAGGATCGATCGGTTGTCCCGTGATCTCATACAGCTTATCTTGATCCTTCCTCTCACTCATACCATCATAACCTCGCTTACCTGCTCATCTTCTATGGGTTAGGTTCGGTTCCTTCGCCAGGTGATCTGATCCTTACTTGTAGTCAACACCAAGAAACTGTTAGAGTTATTTGCATGATACCATCCGCATATTGACCAAATTGTGAGGCTTATCACAAATATGGTTCTCGATCCGGTATAAAGTATAGTCACGCCAAAACTTAGAAAGAAAAGAGGGAACTGATCATGCTATCGAACCAAACTAGCCAAGAGCTTGTTACTCAGAAGATGCAGGAGCTGTGCGCGCTACTGCTCGAACAAGAGTCTTTCAAGCAGCTTCGCCAGATGATCGATGATTTTGCTGCAGACGAAGCTTCGGTGGCACAGTATGAGCAATTCATGTACCAGCACCAAGCTCTACAACAAAAAGAGATGCAGGACGAAGCGTTATCACAGGCCGAGATGGATGAGTATGAGCAAGAAGAGCTCGCACTCTACGATAACGATATCATCCGCAAGTTTCTATACGCACAGAGAGAATTCAGTCATATGCACCAAACCGTCAGCAACTACTTCACTAAAACGGTGGAACTGAATCGACTGCCAGAGCCAAGCGACTTCAAGAAGAGTGCATGCGGCTGTGGTGGTAACTGCGGCTGTGGTTCTGGTCACTGAGCAGTCACATGCGAACCTAAGCGGTCCCCTCAGGAGGGACCGCTTGCTTGTGCCTGATTCAGTTCATCCGTCAGGGCGGGGTGACTTATAGCCATCCCTAGCTCGATATTGCTGCGGTGCACGTGCCGGATATCTACCCGGAAAGCTGAACATATGGACCAGCTTCGTGAATGGGATCGAGGCAAACAGCAGGAACGAGGTGACCACATGGATCTGAAACAGTCGCGGTACGTCCCTCATCAGCTCGTACTTCGGCTGTAGGATGAACAGACTGCGGAACCACGGGCCGATCGTCGTACGGTATTCATATGCGACAACGTTCGTATTATAGATGATCGTCATATACGTGCCGAGACCTGCGACGAGCAACAGTAAGATGATCGCGAAGTAATCGGCGAACCCGGCATGCATGCTTACCCTACGGTTCGATAGTTTGCGTATGAGTAAGACGACAAGCCCGAACACGACGAGTAGCCCGGCTAACCCTCCGCCCGCAATCGCGAAGAAGTGATACATATGATCCGTGACACCCATGAATTCGTAAACGCTTTTCGGGATCAAGATGCCCATTACATGACCGACGAACGCCATCAAGATCCCCCAATGAAACGTCAGTGATCCGATCCTCAACCATTTTTTCTCGAAGATTTCCGTCGATGGGGCCACCCAATCGATCCTCCCGTACACTACCTTATATAGTGTTCCTAGAAGCAACGTGATGCCGGCAGCATACGGCAGGATGACCCACAGCAAGATCGCTTCCATGTCAGACCTCCCTTAGATGAGTTAACGTTTGGCAGTATCGGTTGCTTGAGAATACGAGGTCACTGATACAGAAGTGGGTAAGGCAGTGGTTCAAGGTCTGCTGACTCACGTCTATATCCCGGGTCCTCGACATCCTCTGACCCCCATGTCGCACCGAACACGAACTGGAGCAGTAGATCGAAAACGCCGGCATACAGATGATCATCCTCCAGATGGCTGCGAATCTGCCGAGTCACAAGCGCCAACCGATGCACCAGAGTATCATCAAGATCGCCATCTGGTACGACTGCGCAGTACTCGAACAGCATCGGGATGTAATCCGACAGTTCTGCAGATAGCTGTGTGAAACCGGCCGCTTCCACCATATACTTGAGCTCAAGAAGTGCAACACCGCGTTCCCGACTATCCCCAAGCTCATGCGATGTTACATATAAGCTAGTCTTCTCGCTATAATCGAACGTCTCGACATACGTCTCCTGCCAGTCGATCGGTCGCATCGCGAGCAGTGCCTGTAGCGCCTTCCGCATCATCAACTGCTGCATGAGCGAAGGGATATATTCATCTATTCGCACTTCCCATTCTTGTAAGACGCCTCGAACTTCATCATCAGGATAGTCCAACATCCGTGACGCCATCATGAGCAGCATACGCTGCTCTTGCGACAGCTTACTAATCTCTCGCATAAGGGTATGTCACCATCCCTTCTGGTGGTGCTAGGTCTTCCAGACTGCATGCACCTGAGCGATAATGCAGGTCATCATCCATCTCTCTTCTGGCTGTCGGGATGACGAATCGTTCGTTATATTTGGCCACAGCGAGGAGCCTCACCATATCTTCTAGTTGCTCCGCACTGACACCCGCTTCCTGTAGTAGCTTGCTGTGCGCCAGCTGCTCGATTCCACCGACATGCTTCGCCCGCATGTGAACGCGCATCGCGGCCATCTTGAGCAACACCTTCCGGATCACGGTAGTATCGCCTGCAGATAGCAGTGAAGCGAGATATTCCATCGGAATGCGCATCTGGTCGACAGCCGGGATGTAACCATCTGTAGCCAGGTCCGCTTCATTCGTCACATGGTTCATGATCGGACTGAGCGGCGGCACATACCAGACCATCGGCAATGTCCGATATTCAGGGTGTAGAGGCAGTGCGATCTTCCACTTCATCGCCATCTTGTAGACAGGCGACTTCTGTGCGGCGTCGATCCAGCTGCTGTTGATCCCCGCTTCCTTCGCCTTCGCGATCACCTCATCATCGAATGGATCAAGGAAGACAGACAGCTGTGATTCGTACAGATCCTTAGGATCTTGCACAGAAGCGGCTTCCTTCACACGATCCGCATCGTACAGCAGCACCCCGATATAGCGGATTCGCCCGACGCAAGATTCGGAGCATAACGTCGGCAGACCCGCTTCCGTACGCGGATAGCAGAAGTTACATTTCTCCGCTTTATGTGTGTTCCAGTTGTAATACACCTTGTGATACGGACAACCGTTCTGGCAGAATCGCCAGCCCCGGCAGGATTCTTGGTCGACAAGTACGATCCCATCCTCGTCTCTCTTATATAAAGCGCCAGCTGGACATGAAGCGACACACGACGGATTCAGACAATGCTCACATATACGCGGCAGATACATCATGAACGTCTTCTCATACTCCATCGCGATGTGCTCCTGCAGCTTCTGGACATTCGGATCGAGCGGGACGATCTCACTTCCCCCTGCGAGGTCATCATCCCAGTTGGGCCCCCACTCTGGCTTATCGATGAAATCTCCTGTGATCATCGACCGAGGCCGAGCTACTGGCAAGCTGTCCTTCTTGCGGGCATGCAGCAGATGATCGTAGTCATACGTCCACGGCTCGTAGAAGTCGTCGATCGTCGCCATGTCCGGGTTGTAGAAGATGTTCGCCAGCTTCGCGATCGGACCGCCGGCGCGCAGCTGCAGTTTACCGCCACGCAGTACCCAACCGCCTTTGTATCGATCGGTACTCTCCCACTGTTTCGGGTAGCCTGGACCAGGACGTGTCTCGACGTTGTTGAACCAGATATATTCCGTGCCAGGTCGATTGGTCCACGTGTTCTTACAAGGAATCGAGCATGTGTGACAGCCGATACATTTGTCGAGATGCATCACCATCGCGACTTGCGCCTTAATTCTCAAGCCAATCGACCTCCTTTAACGGTCTGATGATACTCACGGTATCCCGCTGGTGACCGGTCGGACCATAATAGTTAAAGCCGTAACTGAGCTGCGAATACCCACCAATCATATGCGTTGCCTTCGGGGAGATACGCGTGACGCTGTTATGCGTCCCGCCCCGCTTCTTGTTGATCGCATTAGCCGGCACACCCATCGTCCGATCCTGTGCATGGTACATATACGCGATGCCTTGTGGAATCCGGTAGGTGAGCACGGCTCGAGCCGCGACAGCACCGTTCCGGTTGTACACTTCGATCCAGTCATTATCCTTCACACCGATCAGTGCAGCGTCTTTCTCGTTCAACCACACAGTCTGCCAGCCTCGGAACAGCTGTGACATATGCGTCGTATCTGTAAACATCGTGTGGATGCCCCACTTCTGGTGAGGCGTCATGTATCGTAAGGTGATCGACTTGCCAGGGTTGACGGCTTCCTTCTCCCCCTTAAGATATGGTACTAACTGCAGCGGTGGCAGGTAGATCGGCAGCGCTTCTCCATAGTCGAGGATGACTTCATGATCGAGATAGAAGCTCTGTCTACCGGTTAAGGTGTGCCACGGCAGTAGATATTCCGTATTCACTGTGAACGGGGAATACCGCCGATGGTCGTTCTCTAGACCGCTCCATACTGGGGTTGAGATCGCTTGTCGCGGCTGGATCGTCAGGTCACGCAGCGTATAGTCGTCTTCTTCACGTCCAGCGGAGATATCACCTAGCTTCTTGCCGGTCTTCGCTTCGAGTGACTTCCATCCTTCTACCGCTCGTTTGCCATTGGTCGCACCCGACATGAGCAGGATCGCATTGATCGCTTGCTCTGCTGATACGAGCTCTGGATTGCCTCGTCCGATTCCTTCGCGGGTCGATCTACCGAGACGTTCCTTCAGTTCCTCATACACTTCTTCGCCAGGAATCTTGACGCCTTTGGTACCGTATCCATTCTTGATGCCGGGGCCGATCGTCGACCACATCTCATAGACACGCGGATAGTCGCGCTTCACGATATTCAGATTCGGCATCGACTTCCCTGGGATCGGCTCTACCTCACCCTTCCGCCAATCCTTCACGCGGCCGAACGGCTGAGCGATCTCGTTCACCGTATCATGCGCGAGCGGCGACATGACGAGATCCTCTTGCTGCGGCAGATGCTTGGCGGCGAGCTGTGAGAATGTCTGTGCGATCTCGCGGAACGCATCCCAGTCACTCTTACTGTCCCATGGGGGAGAGACTGCTGCGTTGAACGGATGGATGAACGGATGCAGGTCTGTGCTGCTAATATCGAACTTCTCATACCAAGTCGCCGCCGGCAGTACGATATCCGAGAACAGACCCGAGCTCGTCATGCGGAAGTCCATGCTGACGAACAGGTCGGTCTTCCCCTCGGGAGGCTGTTCATCGACGTGTACATCATGTGGTTGCCACGAATGCGTCGTATCCGTTAGGACCGAATCTTCGCCACCGATCAGATGCTTCACGAAGTATTCGTGGCCTTTCCCGCTATCTCCAAGCAGATTAGATCGCCAGTTGAAGAAGACGCGTGGGAAGTTGCGCGGATCGTTCGGATGCTCCACCGCCCAATCCAGTTCACCATTCGCCAGTTTATTCGCGACATTGCGGATGAGCGTCTCATCGTCAGCTCCAGCCTCTCGCTGCTCTCTGACGATATCGAGCGAGTTCTGTGACGTTTGCGGGAACCCCGGCAGCCAGCCTAGCCTGACAGATAGCGCGTTAAAGTCCGCTGGATGCATGTTCGTATAACGGCTTCCCCACGGTGTCTGTTCGTCGTTCTTCTGGTATTCATAGCGGAATTGTTCGGTGGCGAAGTAGAAGAACGAGGTGCCGTTCATGAAGCGAGGTGACTTCACCCAATCGTTGGCAAATGCGATCTGCCCGAAGCCCTCGAGCGGCCGAACCTTCTCCTGACCGACATAGTGCGCCCAGCCACCGCCGTTTACCCCTTGTGAGCCTGTAAGCAACACGAGATTTAAGATGCAACGGTAGATCTGATCACTGTGATACCAATGGTTCGTTCCGCCTCCCATGGCGATCATCGCCTTCCCTTTCGTCCGGGCAGCGGTGTCTGCGAATTCTCTCGCCACTTGGATCACATGCTCTTTGGCGACTCCCGTGATGCTCTCCTGCCATGCAGGCGTATAAGGCGCAGTGGCATCATCATAGCTGGACGGATAGTCACCGGGGAGCCCACGATCCACTCCGATATGCGCCATCATCAGATCGTAGACGGTCGTGATCATGAGTGGATTGCCGTGCACATCGGTTATTTTCTTCACCGGTACCCCACGCTGCTTGATACCACCAGGCTGATCGGCGAAATATGGGAAGTCCACCATCGCCACTTCGTCAGCTTGTCCGATGAAGCTTAAGCTCGGATGGATCGGTGACCCGTCTTCCTTCACCAAGTCTAGATTCCACTTGCTGCTCCCGTCCCAACGATAGCCTTGGCTCCCGTTATGCACGGTGATGCCCTGGGACTGTTCATCCCAGACGGTCGTCTTCCATTCGCCTAGCTCATGGGATGTAGAGATATCAGAGGCTCTCAGGAAGCGATCTGTGCGGATGCTACCCTGTTCGGATTTTAGGATGACGAGGCAGGGGAGATCCGTATATTGTTTGACGTAATCTACGAAGTACGGAATCTGCTGTTCGACATAAAACTCCTTCAAGATCACATGCGTCATGGCGATCGCAAGCGCGCCGTCTGTTCCTGGCTTCGCCGGTAACCATATATCTGCGAATTTCTCGTATTCTGCATAATCAGGACTTACCCCGACGACCTTCGTGCCGTTATACCGAGCCTCGACCATGAAGTGTGCATCCGGTGTTCTCGTCTGAGGTAGATTCGTGCCCCATATGATAAAATACTTCGAGTTATACCAGTCCCCGCTCTCTGGAACATCCGTCTGTTCGCCCCACACTTGGGGAGATGCCGGAGGAAGATCCGCGTACCAGTCGTAGAAGCTCAAGATCGTACCGCCGATGAGCGACAGAAACCTCGTGCCACCGGCATAACTAACCATCGACATCGCCGGGATTGGACTGAAGCCAACGATTCGGTCCGGTCCATATGTTCGGATCGTATGGATCGTCGCTGCCGCGATGATCTCGCACATATCCTTCCAATCTCCACGGACGAAGCCACCTTTACCACGCGCTTTCACATATTGTGACCGTTTCTTCGGATCGTTCACGATCTGTTCCCAAGCCTTCACCGGATCGCCCGTCCGCTCTTTCTCCTGCTTCCATAGATCGTACAGATCACTTCGTATATACGGATACTTCACCCGGACGGGGCTGTATTCATACCAGGAATAACTCGCGCCGCGCGGACATCCCCGTGGTTCATATTCGGGGAAGTTATCTCCTGTCGTCGGATAGTCTGTCTGTTGCGTCTCCCATGTGATGATGCCATCCTTCACGAAGATCTTCCAGCTGCAAGATCCTGTGCAGTTGACGCCATGAGTCGAACGCACGATATGGTCATGCTGCCAGCGATGACGGAACCGATCCTCCATCGTTCGCGGTCGCGGACTGTGTTCGGTCCACCCTTCGTTGATTCGGTCGCCACGTCTTAGGTGCTTTAGTGACTTAAGCAGCTTGTTCGTCTTCCATTCCATCCTGTACCCTCCTTCTGTGGCTGCGTATGCATTTATCCCAAAGGATTGTAACGCTCACCTGCGATGCGAAGCGATGGCTCCGGTACTTCCAGCTCTTCGAGGAACACACGCCATTCGGGAGCATTCGCCGCGGCCAGGATTAACCGCTGCAGCTGATTCATATCACCGATCTCATAGATCTCCTGTATGATCTCACCGGGGATACTGCCGAATCGCATCGTCAGCACGGCGATCAGATCTTCACGGTCCTGCACTAGCATCGCATCGTCAAACCACTCGACCATCAGAATCCCTCCACCTGTCTGTGTTAGTAGTGAGTAATCCAGTGATACGCTATACCTATCTGTCGTGCGTACTCCGCTACAGCTCATCGCCACATCACGACAAATCATCCTATCGCATATATTCCCTTATGGCTTCATATCTCCATCACGACCACCTAGCGCATTACCACGACCATCTACCGCATATATTCCGTAACCAATTCCACAATTCAGTATCACGACCATCTACCGCATTACCACGACCATCTACCCCAATTAACTCTCCGTTACGGCTTCATCATCTTGTAATAATCCGCGATCCATTGCTTCCGGCATTGTTTCATCACCGTCTGAAAGAATTCCTTCGACTGATCACCTGCACACTGAGCATCATCTGGATCAATCCTGAATGTCTCCATATTCGTATAGGACTCGCCGTATCGAATCTGGATATGGAGCTTGTCATCCGTTTCACTAGCTGTAGCATCGATATCATACGGGTGCATATGAAAGTCTTCCATCACACTGATCAACTGTTCGTATAGCTTAGGTGCAGCAAATCGCAGCGGTCTCATCACGGCGCACGCCTCCTTCACTATTGAATCGCATATCACCTGTATTTTCACTAGTGGTGGTCGTGGTTGTGATTGTGGTTGTGCTCGTGATGGTGGTTGTGCTCGTGATGGTGGTTGTTCTCGTGATGGTGGTTGTGCTCGTGGTCATGGTCCGGCAAGATCTCCATCTCATCCTCATTATGTATCTCATCGATCACGATCAGCGCATGCATCAGCGGCAGCATCGAACGGTCAGCTTCATGCAAGAGTAACTTCGTCTTCATCTGATCGACGATTCGTTGCAGTAATGCGTGGTCCCGCTCCAGCATCGTGATCATGCTCGTCCATTCGGGATGCTGTTCCCGCACTTCTGGGTATAGGTGCTCCTCTTCTGTTCGAGCATGGGCTAATGTGCGTGATTCCCAGTGCTCGACGAAGACATCTGCAACCCGATATGCTTTCTCTAACTCATCCTCCTGAATACACCGCTCATAGATCTTCATAATCTCGGTTGCTTCAAGAAGCGCAGCATCGTGAATAGAAGAGTGCCCATCTCTTTTCTGTAGGCTTGGTCCTAGCTTCGACAACATCATCACCTGCTCACATTAGTCATATGGCATATCACTTATCCCGCTATCATCGGTTCAACCATAATATGGGCAGATGAAGGAGTATTCATGCATGGAGTGTTAATTCATTGTTACGCGAAATAATGAGTCGGACTTCGCACCTCTGTCATCGCTGAGACACGAATAAATCGGCTCTCACAGTCGATCCGCGCCGCTGTCACCGCTGAGAACCGGAAAAATCGGCTCTCACGGCCGATCCGCGCCACTGTCACCGCTGAGAACCGAAAATATCGGCTCTCACGGCCGATCCGAGCCGCTGTCATCGCTGAGACACGAAAAAACCAGGTCTCGGTGTTGCTACCTACGTTCGAAGAAGCGGCACAACTTCAACGCGTTCACCTGCTCGGAAGCCAGTCTTCGTCGGCGGAATGATGATCAGACAGTCGGCGTCCTTCAACGTGATGACGGCACTCGATTTATCGAGTCCGACCTGCCTAGCTACCACACGACCATCTTCATAGGCGAGTTTGCCGCGTACGTAGCGTGTGAAGGCATTCACCTTCAGATAACTTTCCCCAAGATACGCTGATATCGGTTGTGGTATGTCTTGCGGTGCTCCCTGCATCGTCAGTATCACGGGGCGGATGAAGAGCTCGAAGCCGACGAAACAGGCCGACGGATTGCCAGACAAGCCGACGATTAGCTTCCCGTTCCAGATCCCTGCACTAGTCGGGCTTCCGGGACGCATCGCAAGCTTGTTGAACAACGTCTCCCCATCCCAGCTTAAGAAGAAGTCCGCCATGATATCATAGTCGCCGACCGATACGCCACCAGTCGTCACGATCACATCCGCATCGGAGCGTAACAAGTCGTAGAGGATCCGTTCAGCCTGCTCTTGTTCATCCGGGATGTGGTCGATCAACTGTGCTTCACCGCCTGCTGCTTCCACTTGAGCAGCAAGCATATAGGCGTTGCTATTGCGGATCTTACCACCTGCTAGCGGCATCGAGATGTCCAGTAGCTCGGAGCCTGTCGACAAGATCGTCACCTTCGGCCTACGATACACCTTGACCTTCGCATATCCCAGCGCCGCGAGTAGAGCTATGGCGCCAGCGTCTACCAAGCGTCCGCCCTCCATTAGCTTGGCACCTGCTACTGCTTCTTCGCCGATCGGCGTGATATTCGCCCCGCGTGTATCCGCTTTACGAATCTGAACATAAGTCCGTCCATCTCGTACTAATTCCTCCGTCACTTCGAGCATGATCACAGCATCCGCGCCCTCCGGGACCATACCTCCTGTCATGATACGTGCTGCCTGACCACGTTCTATGATCCTAATCGGCACCTTACCACAAGGGATCTGTTCGATGACCTCCAGCTCAGCGACATGGTCCGAGGAGCATCCTGTGATATCTTCTGTGCGTACAGCGTAACCGTCCATGCCAGATCTTCGGAAGTGTGGCAACGGATCTCTTGCAACGACATCCTCAGCTAACCGACGGCCTAATGCATCCATCAGATCGAGTGTCTCCGTATCGACCATTTGGATTCGCTCCAATATCGCCATTCTGGCGTCGATCATCTGCATAGGCTTACGGTGAAATTTATCCTTCAGTCTTGCGTTTGCATTCACGCTCTCCCCTCCATACGTAAGAACCACTATAATATCGTCCATCGTCCATTTCGAAGCTTCTAGATTCGTATTCTTTTCTTCCATCCGCTATGTCGTCGTAACTGTCCTACCGATCTCACTGAACATCCCAGCATAATACTTCACTTCACCCGCTTCATTCGTGATGGCGGTGATCGTCAGCCACTCCTTATATAGACTTCCGTCCTTACGCCGATTCCAGATCTCACCTTGCCAGTGACCGTGCTCACGGATGGAATGCCACATATCCTTATAGAACTTCCCATCATGCTTACCTGAGCTTAAGATGCTCGGTTTCTTACCGATCGCTTCTTCCGCCGTAAAACCGGTCACATCCGTGAATGCCGGATTCACCGATACGATCACACTATTCGGGTCGGTCACGAGGATCGCTTCTACCGTATGCTCGATGATCATCTTGTTCAGCATCAGCTTCTCTTGATAGAAGAGCCAGATGACGAGCACGAAGCTGACGAGCGCCGTCTGCGACAAGGCCATGAATCCGATCGCATAATGACCCGTGATCCCATATAACAGTGTAAGCATAAGCGGTGGGAAGAATCCGCCGAGTCCGCCCATCGCCGAGATGATCCCGTTCGCAATCCCTGCTTGCTTCGAGAAGTACAGTGGCACTAGCTTGAAGATCGTTCCGTTACCGACGCCAGCACAAGCTGCCACCGTGAGGCAGCCAACTGTATACAGTCCGATCGAAGGCGCGAAGGACAGGACGATCGCTGAGACCGTAAGTCCTGCAAACACGAACATGAGAATCTTATACGGGTTGAATCGATCTCCTAGCCAGCCACCGATCGGCCTTGCTGCGGTCGCCAATATGATGAATCCAGCGGTACGAAAACCAGCGTCCACCTTCTCCAGACCGAAATTCGTAACGAGAAAATTTGGCAAGTATACCGTAAATGCGACGAAAGAGCCAAATGTCAGAAAGTAGAACAACGATAAGAACCATAGCTTCTGACTACGTGACAAGACCCTGATCTGTTCCATCAATGGCGTATGGACAGGAGTTTCTTTCCGATCTCCAAGCAGGAAGTTTAGCACGAAAAAGACGATCAACAAGCCGCCATAGAACCATATCGTAGTCGACCAACCGATGCGATCTGCGATGATCGGAGCGCCAAATGCCGAGATTGCCGTACCTGCGTTACCAACCCCGTAGATTCCGTTGACAAACCCGTGTCGTTCCTTCGGATAATACTTCGGCAATGAGGTAACCCCGATCGAGAATACGGCACCGCCGATCCCCAGGAAGAAGCCACCGATGATCAGATCCAGGAACGAATCTGCTTGGCTGATCCAGATCACTGGGGCGAGAAGCACGATAAAGCTGAGCATGAACATCTTACGAGCACCGAAACGATTCGTCCAATACCCGAGTGGCACGCGTAAGATCGATCCAAGCAACACCGGAACGGCTGTTACCCAAGTCTGCTGTACGGAGGTCATATGTAAGTCTTCATTAATATATGGCATCAACGAAGACAGGATCACCCATACCATGAATCCGACGATTAAGCTTCCCGTCTGTAAAGGCAATTGATATCTACTCTTACCGCCCAACTTCATCGTCCTTTCCTATATATGTTGGCGAATATACACGTTCACGAAGTACTTCTGCGAGAGCAGGCCCCCCCTCAACGGTCCTGATCTGTGGGTAAGCTCGCATGACGCCGCCGATAGACGACATAGCTCCGCTTCAAGTACCCGAGAGGCATACTGAACATATGCACGAGTCTCGTATAAGGGAGTACCAGATATAAGACAAACGTCGTCATGATATGAAGCTTGAACCATACCGGCACAGTCTCCATAAGCGAGGCGTCAGGATTCATCACCAACAGTCCTCGCAGCCACGGATTGATCGTCGTCCGGTAGTCAAAATCCGAATGACTCACCGCGTTTGCGGAGGTTGCTACCAAGCCCGTGACGATCACGATCAGCAGCACGACGAGCGCTACCCAGTCTCCTGCACTGCTCGTCAGACGGACACGCGGCACGGAGACTCTGCGATATAGCAAGATCAACACACCGATGAACGTAACGACTCCAGCCGGCAGACCTCCTGCCAGTGCGACGACATGATAAGCCTCGTCGCTGATGCCAAGTGCATGATATACCTGCACAGGTACGAGTAATCCAGCGATATGTCCGCTTAGGACCGCAGCGATCCCGAAGTGAAAGCATAGGCTTCCCCATCGCAGCATTCGCTTCTCTAACATCTCACTCGACTTCGACGTCCAGCTGAACGGATGGCTCTTATATCGCCATATAAGCGAAGTCAGGAATAACGTGAAGACGATATAGGGCCCGACTCCCCATATAAAGGTTTCCCAATTATTCACCGAGCATTCCTCCCGATAGCGTTCGCTTCGATCCCGATGATGCCATATCCGCTGCCACTATCCGCCCCGTTACGGACGGGCATGACCTCCGATTCCGGAAGCATCTCGATAAGCGCACCGAGAAGTGGTGCGTATGCGCTAGATTTTTCACTCAGTACACGATGGATCGACGTGACCGGTGTTCTAATCTCGTCCAATACTCGCAAGCAGGCAGCCCATGATGCTGCGGATGCGAATTCCAGCATGAGCGGCAGATAATCCGGTAATTCACTGCCCATGATGTCGAACCCTTCGTCAGCATACAGCTTCTTCAGCTCGATCAGAGCTCTACCGCGCTCTCGCTCTTCGCCGTGCTCATCATATGTCATATAGAGATTCGACTTCTTACCGAAATCGAAGGTTTGGACATAGCGATCTCTAAAGCTCCATGCATCTTCTGCCTCTACCAGATCGATGAATTCCGATAGCACATCTGTTACTCTTGACTCTGGCCACTTGGCGATCGTATCGGTGAGCATCGGCAGCTCCTCGCGCCAACGCTCATCTGGATAGAGAAGCAAGATCGATAAGACCTTGCAGTAATCCCTTACGATTGGTTCATCCATATGCATCGCTCCGTTCATCAGAATACGCCGCAGGAACCCGGTCCACCAGCAAAATCAAGCCCGCAACCGCCTTGTTCATCGTATAGATCCGCAACCTGCTCCCGATGTGATGGTGGAATGACGAATCGATCGTCATATTTGGCGATCGCCAGTAGCCTGTACATGTCCTCGATCGTCTGCTCCGTCAGACCAATCCCACTGAGCAAGTCCGGATCACTGATCCGACCCGTTTGCTTGTTCCGCATATGGATGCGCATGACCGCCATCTTGCGCAACACCTCGCGGATGACATCCGCATCCCCTGCTGTCAGCAGATTCGCTAGATACTCTACCGGAATGCGCATATGATCGATCGCCGGGAAGATATCATGCGGATCGAGTGAGCTGCCTTGACCTTCGATGCGGTTCGTGATCGGGCTAAGAGGCGGGATATACCACACCATCGGCAATGTCCGATATTCGGGATGCAGTGGCAACGCGATCTTCCAATCGATCACCATCTTGTAGATCGGAGATGCTTGAGCCGCCAGGATCCAGTCTTCTGGTATGCCTTCTTTGCGTGCTTCCTTGATCACCTCAGGGTCATGCGGATCGAGGAAGATTCCCAGCTGGGATTCATACAAGTCCTGCTCATGTTCTACAGACGCTGCCTCTTGCACTTTATCCGCATCGTAGAACATGATGCCAAGGTAGCGAATACGTCCTACGCATGTTTCCGAGCAGATCGTAGGCAGACCCGCTTCGATGCGCGGGTAACAGAGCGTACATTTCTCCGCCTTATTCGTCTGCCAGTTGAAGTACACCTTCTTATAAGGGCAGCTGGAGACACAGAATCGCCAAGCGCGGCACGCGTTCTGATCGACGAGCACGATTCCGTCCTCGTCCCGCTTATACATCGCCCCAGAAGGACAAGAGGAGACACAGGACGGATTGATACAGTGCTCACATATGCGAGGCAGATACATCATAAACACTTGTTCAAAATCCATCTTGATCTCTTCTTCGATGCCCTTCATATTCGGATCCTGCAGACCAGTCACGTGCGCACCGGCCAGATCATCCTCCCAGTTCGGGCCCCATTCCAGATCCATATACGAACCTGTCACTTTCGACTTGGCACGGGCAACCGGTTGATGCTTCTTCTGCGGACTATTCGTGAGTTTCTCGTATTCATACGTCCACGGTTCGAAGTAATCATCCATCGTCGGTTGATCCGGGTTATGGAAGATGTTCAGCAGCCTTCTCATACGTGTACCTGACTTCAGCTCCAGCTTGCCATTCTTAAGCTCCCAACCGCCACGATATTTCTCCTGATCCTCCCACTGTTTCGGATACCCGATCC
>Ga0180215_1000709_pt1 | contig 40015 bp, 42 predicted proteins | sample eDN3rd37CBELigBY_FD_128871 | JGI IMG/M metagenome (GOLD analysis project Ga0180215, IMG submission 128871) | Enriched backyard soil microbial communities from Emeryville, California, USA - eDNA 3rd pass 37_C BE-Lig BY (version 2) (version 2) | ecosystem: Environmental > Terrestrial > Soil >...
AGAACGTCGTGAGACAGTTCGGTCCCTATCTGCCGTGGGCGTTGGAGAGTTGAGAGGATTCGTCCCTAGTACGAGAGGACCGGGATGAACGCACCTCTGGTGTATCTGTTGTCCTGCCAAGGGCACCGCAGGTTAGCTACGTGCGGACCGGATAACCGCTGAAGGCATCTAAGCGGGAAGCCGACCTTGAGATGAGCTCTCCCACCTCCTCGAGAGGGTAAGACCCCTGGTAGACCACCAGGTTGATAGGCCGGATCTGGAAGCGTGGTGACACGTGTAGGAGACCGGTACTAATGGGTCGAGGGCTTGACGGATATTTTGATACCCGTTCGTTGGCAGGATTGTGCAGTTTTGAAGGCCCGCTGAGGCGTTGGTCTTGACAAGTTTCCGGTGGCTATTGCGCGGGGGAAATACCTCTTCCCATTCCGAACAGAGCAGTCAAGCCCCGCAGCGCCGATGGTACTTGGCCTGAAAGGGCCTGGGAGAGTAGGTCGCCGCCGGTCCTTCATTACAAGAGCCGCCCGCCGAGGCGGCTCTTCGTGTTTAACGCGCTCCGCGCTCGTGGCGCCCGACCCCGCCGGCCGTAGGCGCCCCGCGGAGGGCCAGCCGGTGCCGGCCCTCCGCGCGGCCGCGCCGCGGCCCGTTGCGGCGCCGATCGGCGCCCGCCGCCCCCGCTCTCGGGGCGGAGCTCGCGCCGACGCCTCACGCACGCGTCGTCCGCGCGCGCCCTGGGTGCCGGCCACAGGGGCGCCCGGGGTGCCGGCCACAGCGAGTCGAACGTCGCGGCGCGAACCGCCGGCGCCGGGGCCGCCGCTACCCGCCCGCCGCGCTTCGTGCCACCGCCGCCGCATGCTTCTCGCCCGACGCCTCGCGGGGTGGGTGCCCCTCTCTCCTTCACCGTGAGGAAAGCTCCGAGGAGCACCCTCGGTGTCTGCCCCCGCCCGGGTTCACCGCTCCCGAACGCACGACGGCCGGGCTTGCGCCCGGCCGTCGCCCACCAGAGGTTGTGTGCGTGTTCTACCGGACCGTGACCGTGCGTGTCCGCGCGGCGCCAGCCTTTCCGCCCGTGGTGGCGATCGCCGCGACGCGGACGCGGTAGCGGCCCTTCGCCAGCTTGCGGGTGGCGGTCCACTTGCCGGCGCGCAGGTTGGCGCGGAGCGCGCTCGACTTCTTGGCCTTGCCGAGGCGCGTCACCGTCACCCGCACGGCCTTCGCGCACTCCGAGGCGGTGCCGCGGAGCGTCAGGCGCCGCTTGGCCACCTTCGCCGAGCCGACCTTCGCGCTCGCGGTCTCGCAGAGGGCGATCGCCGGCGCTGCGTCAGCGCTTGTCGTCACCGTCGGCGCGGCGGCGGTCGTCGGAGTTGCGGCGCTCGTCGGATCAGGGGCGGTCGGCGGCACGTGCGGGAACTTGTCCGTGTAGACCGTCGGGCCGTTCACCGACTCCTGGAAGCGCACGTCGGCGAGCTGGATCGAGCCGGTCGCCGGCTTGCCCGGCCCGCCGAAGGAGAGCTCGAGCTTGCGCACGTTCGCGAGGTCGACGCCCTGGGCGGCGAAGTCGCCCAGCGGCACGCGGATCTGGTTGAGCACGATGTGCGTGCGGTTGGTGACCGAGCCCGTCGTCTGGTAGAGCGCGGTGCCGTAGCGCGGGCTCGCGGCCGAGACGATGCCCGTCTTGCCGGCCTTGTCGGTCAGCGTGATCGCGAAGTCCTGCGTCGTCAGGCGCGGGTTCCAGACCGCGTCGCCGGTGCGCGGCGGGTTGCGCGGGTCGAAGAAGTTCACCGCGGCGCCCATGGCCAGCGCCTTGAAGCCGCGCACGTCACCGTAGGCGGCGGGGATGCGGGTCGAGATCGAGGCCGGCTGCTCCCAGGCCAGCGCGAGCTGCAGCCCGTAGGAGTGGTTGACCGGCGCCTGCTCGCGCACGCCGTTCTGGCCGCCGAGGGCGCCCGGCGCCGGCAGCGGGCAGCCCTTGCTGGCCGTCGGCAGCCCCGGCACGCCGATCAGGCCAGGCGTGAAGTGCAGCGGCTCGGGGTTGCACCAGTCAAAGCCGCCCGGGGTCGTCGGCGGCAGCGGGGTGATCCCGCCGTCGGGCAGGTACGGGTTCGAGAACCCGGAGCCCGTGATCGCCGTCCCGAGCGCGCTGGCCGTCAGCGGCGTGTCCGGCTCGGGTCGCAGCACGTCGAGTCGCTCGGCGGGCGCCGGGAAGTAGCTGGTCATGAGCCGGTCGAAGCACGGGATCCGGGCGCCCGAGGTCGAGGTCGGGCAGGCCGACTCCGGGATCTGGGGCGACACGCCGTCCGCGCTCACCTCGCCGGTCATCCACGGGTCGAACTCGACCTCGCCGCCGACGTAGCGACGGAAGAACGCGCCCATCGTCGCCAGGCCGATCTTCTCCTGGTCGCCCATCAGCGACGGGTCGCCGGAGCCGCGCGTCTCGCGCGTGTACTTGCTCCCGTCGAGCCGGATGTTGTTCGGCTGCGAGCGCGCGCAGGCCGCGTCCGAGCCGCCGGAGTCGTCGCCGTCCACGAACCAGACCGAGTTGAACCAGTTGTGGTTGCCGCCGAGCAGCGACATCTGGATACGCGGGAACGGGTCGCCGGGCTTGATGTACTGGCTGCGCTCGAAGAAGCGCGCGCCCTGCAGGTTGGAGACGTCGCCGTCGCAGTAGGGGAGGATCGTCAGGTACGGCACGCCGTAGGGCGCGCGACGCTCATAGTCGACCGGGGCGAGCGAGATCACGCCGCGCAGCTGGTAGCGCCGGCCGGGCGCGGGCCGCTCACGGTTCCAGTCGATGAAGCTGGTGACGGCGTCGCCGCCGCGCGAGTGGCCCATCAGGCCGATGCGGCTGAAGTCGAGCTTGCCGACGAGCGCGCCGCCGATGTTGGTGTTCTCGCCGTCGGGGATCGGCGCCGTGTTCGCCTCGTACAGCGCGTCGAGCATCGCCGAGATGATCATGCGCCGCTGGTGCATGCCCTTGCCCATCTGGCCGTCCTGGTAGTACATGAGCTGGTCCTGGTCGATCGAGGCGACCGTGTAGCCCCAGCTCGCCAGGTTCTCGCCCAGGTAGGCGTAGCCGCGGTCGTTGCGCTTGAACGCCGTGCAGTTGGGCGCCGAGCCGCTGTCGCAGCTCGAGTGGTTGCCGTGCACGAGCACGATCACCGGCGAGGCGGACGAGCGGTTCGCCGGGTAGTAGAGCGAGCCGCGCAGCTGCAGCGTGACCGCGGACGCCTGGTTGGTGAGCCCGCCGCCGGCGGCGTTGGGCTCCTGCAGGTCCACCGTCCCGATCTTGAGCGGGTCGAGGACGGTCACCGCGTACGGCCCGCGCTCGAGCGGGTCGGGCGGGGCGGCGAGCGCCGCGGCGGGCGCGATGAAGAACAGCGCAAGCGCGAGGGCAAGAACTCTCAACAGGGATTCTCCGTTCGTGTACGCGTCCGTGCTCGCACGGCGACCACCGTGCGCGACGAGGCGGCGGGATCGTAGGCCCGACCACCCGCCGCGATGTTTGGACCGCCGGTAGAAACGTGATCCGACCGAATCCACATAACGCCGGCCCGGGGTCGGCCCTTACAGTGCGGCGCGCTCCGCCAGGTGGTGGCGGCCACTGATGGCCGGTGCCACGCGGCTCCTCACGTAAGAAAAGGTCTTCACGGTCAAATGAACCCCGTTCCCGCGCTCCGCGCCGCGGCGGCCGCCGCCGTGATCGCGGTGCTCGCACCGTCCACCGCCGTCGCGTCGACCTGGACGGTCGACGACGACAAAGCGGACTGCCCGAACGCCTCTTTCACGTCGATCCAGGCCGCGGTGGACCAGGCCGCGCCGTGGGACACCATCGTCATCTGCCCCGGCTCCTACGAGGAGCAGTCCACGCCGACGCACCACAACAACAGCCCGGTGCAGGCGGGCGCCCGCAACGGGCTGACGATCACCAAGCCGCTGACGATCCGCGGCGCCGGCGCCGACAAGGTCAGGATCCGCCCGGCGAGCTCGCTCGCCCCGACGCTGGCCGGCTCCGCGCCGTACCTGCGCGACGGCGGCGGCAACGTCGTCACGGTCTCGCGCCAGTCGCTCGGCTCGACCGACGACAACGAGAACTTCGTCGACATCTCGGGCGTGACGATCGAGTCGCCTGACGTCGCCGCCGAGGCCGGCGTGGCGTTCTTCAACACGTCGGGGCGGATCGCCAACAGCGTGATCGGCCCGATCCGCGCCACCGACGCCCACGGCTGGGGCCTCGTGATGACGAACTCGCTGCAGGGCGCGGAGGCCGGCGTGCGCCGCCAGGTCCGGATCGAGGGGAGCCTCGTGACCGGCGGCGCGCTGTTCGACGACGCCCGCGGCGCCGACGGCGCGGCGACGACGACCGTGCGCTCGGGCATCGTCGCCTACGGCCACGTGACCGGGTCGCGGATCGAGGGGCCGGTCACCTACACGTACGGGCAGCGCGGGACGATCACGGGCAGCGAGCTCACCGGGCCGCTGACGCTGACCGACGCCGAAACCGGGCCGGACCCGTCCAACCCCGCGGTCCGCGCGTTCTCGGTGACCGGCTCGAGCCTGGTGAGCCTGGCCAACTCCGGGCCCGGGATCGCTCTGGCGTCCGGGAACTGGTGGGGCTGCGCGGGCTGCGTGACCACGACCGGTCCCGTCGACGCCGGCTCGCCGCTCGCCAGCGCGCCCGCGCCGCTGAGCGTGCCGGCGCCGACGCCCGACGCCGCCCCGACCGGCGCGATCGTCGACCCGTACGGGCCGACCACGGTCGCGTGGGACGAGACGATCTACCCGGTCGTGGTCGCCACCGACGACTTCGGCGTCAAGTCGGTCGCGCTCACCGCCAACGGGCAGCCGGTCGCGACGCTCGACCGCGCGCCCTACGAGTTCGAGTACCGCCCGGCGTACGAGCACATCGGCCAGGACGTCACGCTCACGGCCACGATCACCGACTCCTCCGGGCAGACGAGCACCGTCTCGACCGAGATCAGCGTGCCCGAGGTGACCACCGAGACGCCGGGGACCGTCACCGGGAGCGTCCCGGCGACGCTCTCGCTGTCGGTCGGCGCGCCCGCGAGCTTCGGCGCGTTCACGCCCGGCCTGACGCGGACCTACACCGCCTCGACGAGCGCGAACGTCATCTCGACCGCCGGCGACGCGCTGCTGAGCGTCATCGATGCCAGCGGGGTCTCGCCCGGCCACCTGGTCAACGGCTCCTTCGCCCTGCCGTCGCCGCTGTCGGCGCGGGCCCGCAACGCCGCCAACACCGGCACCGCGTTCAACCCGGTCAGCGGCAGCCCGCTGAACCTGCTCGCCTGGGCCGCGCCGATCAGCAACGACGCGATCACGCTCGAGTTCCAACAGCCGATCGCGGCCGCCGACGCGCTCCGCACCGGCATCTACTCGAAGACCCTGACCTTCACGCTCTCGACAACAGCGCCGTAGACAAGCCTGCCCGGCGGACCGGGGGACCGCCGGGGAGGGAGCCGCGCAGCGGAGGGGCGCGGTGAGGGGGGGTGCTCGGCGCGCGCCGCGCGGCCATGAGGGGGGCCGCGCGGCGCGCCGGGCCGCGCAGGGGAGGCGGGCTTAACGCACTCGAGCCGCGCAATACCGCCGCGGCTCGAGAGGATTGGAAGACCGTCCGCGGCCCGGCCGGATCGATCAGACCTCCCAGTGCTGATCGCCGGCGGGCGCGGTGGTCAGGTTCTGCGGGCCGGGCGATGAACCGGCGTGATGCAGACCTGGGGCCGGGGCGCGGTCATCCCTGGGCGGCGCCGCCGGCGACGATGATCCCGATCGAGCTGCCGGCGGTGCGGGTGATCGCCGGTGGGGGCGGGCGCGGACGTGCGATGCACGGGCGCAGATGCCTCACCCAGCGTTACGAACTCCAGGGCCGTGTCCATGGCCCCGCGCACCAGCGCCCGGAGCGAGCGCTTGTTCTGTCGGCTGTCGGTCATCGAAGGGAACATGTGTTCGCAAGGCTATGGGGGTGGTCGGACGGAAAGATCCGCACGGACCGGGAACGCGAATGCGGAAACTGCGGATTTCGCGGAGCAGCGCGGAAAGTGCCCCGAGCGGCTGCAATCGATCTTGCAGGAGGGTCGGAAACGGGTCCGATCCGGCCTGCACGAGGTGAGCCGGGAAACCCCCGGAAATACGTATGAAACCGGCGCACCTCGGACGATGGGGTGACACGGGGTGGCGGCGCACCTCGGTCGGGGCGGGGCGAAACGGGGTGGCGGCGCACCTCGGTCGGGGCGGGGCGAAACGGGGTGGCGGCGGACCGCCCCGTCAGCGCTTCTGCTGCCAGAACGCGAGCTCGCCCCCGACGGGCGTCGAGATCACGCTGCGCCACCCCGCCGGCCCCTCGCGCGGCCCCAGCAGCAGCGAGGCCCCGAGCAGCAGCGCACGATCGGTGGCAGCAGCCACGTCGCTGACCTCGACGTAGGGCAGCCAGAGCGGCTTGTGCGTGGAGCTCTCGACGATCCCGCCGCCGAGGCGGCGGCCCAGGTCGAGGGCGAGGTAGGACCCGTGGCGGGTGTCGATCCGGTCGGGGTGCCATCCGCAGAGATCGCCGTAGAAGTCGCGGGCGGAGGAGAGGTCGTTGGTGTGCAGCTCGAGGTGCACGACGGGCGCTTGGCTGGGCATCGCACCCCTACAGACCACGGGGCCCAGGAGAACTCATCGGTCAGGACGGATGATTGAATGTCGAAGGTGGCCGCACCGATGACCGAGGACCGCCTGCTTGAGGCGGCACGCAACGGGGACGAGCCGGCATTCGCTCGCCTGATCGAGACGTACCGGCGCGAGCTGCATGCGCACTGCTACCGGATGCTGGGCTCGATGTACGACGCCGACGACGCGATGCAGGAGGCGACGCTGCGGGCGTGGAAGTCGATCGGCCGCTTCGAGGGCCGGAGCTCGCTGCGCAGCTGGCTGTACACGATCGCGACGAACACGTGCCTGACGCAGATCCAGCGCCGGCCGAAGCGGGTGCTGCCGATCGACTACGGCCCGGCGACGGACCCGCTGCAGGGCCCGGGCCAGCCGATCACGGAGACGGTGTGGATCGAGCCGTACCCGGACAGCGACCTCGAGGACGGCCTGGCCGGACCGGAGGCGAGCTATGAGCAGCGCGAGAGCGTGGAGCTGGCGTTCATCGCCGCGCTGCAGCACCTGCCCGCCTCCCAGCGCGCGGTGCTGATCCTGCGCGAGGTGCTCGGGTTCTCGGCCAAGGAGGTCGCGGCGACGATGGAGACCTCCGTGGCCTCGGTCAACTCCGCGCTCCAGCGCGCCCGCGCCTCGATCGAGGAGCGCGTGCCCGACCAGAGCCAGGCCCAGACGCTGCGCACGCTCGACGACGCGGAGATCGAGGAGATCGTCAAGACCTACGTGGACGCGTGGGAGCGCAACGACGTCGAGGCGGTCGTGGCGCTGCTGACCGAGGACGCGGCGATCGCGATGCCGCCGCTGGCCAGCTGGTTCGGCCCGCGCGACCAGTTCGAGACGTTCCTGCGGAACTTCCCGATGAACGGGCAGATCAAGTGGAAGATGAAGATCACGACCGCGAACGGCCAGCCGGCCTTCGGCGCCTACGCCTGGGACGAATCAGAGCAGGCCTACATGGCCTTCGCGCTCAACGTGCTCACCTTCCGCGGCGACAAGATCTCGGACGTGGTGGCGTTCGCCATCAAGGAGATCGACGCCGAGGCCCAGGAGCGCTACCACCGCTGGGACACGATGGGCACGGACGAGACCCGGCTCGCCAACACGTTTGCGCGGTTTGGGCTTCCTGATCGGCTCTAATTGCCGAGCGAGGACCAGACTTCGATCTTCGTGCGGACCTTCTCGACCACGGCGTCGGTGAACTCCGACGTCGTGGCGTGGCCGCCGAGGTCGACGGTCTTGGTGCCGGTCGCGGTCGTCTCGAGCACGGACTCGTAGATCGCGCGCGAGGCGCGGTCGGCGCCGTCGTAGCCCCTGGTCGCCGCGTACGACAACACGGAGCCGCAGGCCAGCAGCATCGCCATCGGGTTCGCGAGGTTCTTGCCCTGCAGCGAGGGCGCGGTCCCGTGCGGGGCCTCGGCCATCGCCACCTCGACGCCGTAGTCCTCGTCGAAGCTCAGCAGCACCGACTCGGCGCCGGCGATCGAGCCGAACATCGGCAGCACGAGGTCGCTCAGGCAGTCGCCGTCGCGGTTCAGTGCGGGGATCACGAGTGGTGAGTCGGCGGCCCCCGAGATCAGCCCGGCGTAGAGCGCGTCGATCAGCACGGGCTGGTACTGGACGGACGGATGGCGCTCGGCGGCCGCGTCGAGCTCCTCCTTGAGCATCCCCTCATAAACCGGGGAGACGGTCCACTTGGGCCCGCCGTAGACCTTCGCGCCCTGGATCCGCTCCGCGGTCCGGAACGCGTACTCGGCGACCGCGCGGCAGGTCCCGCGCGTGACCTTCTCGGTCCGGTAGGCGATCTCGCCGTCGCCGTCGCCCTCGCGCCACTGCTTGGCGCCGTAGGCGTCGTCGACCGCCATCCGGACCACGCTGATCGGGTGATAGACGCCCGACACCGGCCCGACGACCCCGGGGATCCGGCGCCCCGTGCGCACGATCACCTTGCCGTCGACCTCCTCGCGCAGGATGCGGTTCGGGGAGCCGACGTCGTCCTTGCCCTCGGGCGTGATCGTCGCGGCCTTCAGCCCGAAGCCGGCCTGCTTCATCGCGCGCGCGGCCTCGTGGACGATCTCGTTGCCGGTCTCCCGGCGCTTCTCCAGCGACAGGTCGAAGTACTCGAGCTCGAGCTCGATGCCGAGCAGGTCGGCGTCGAGCACGCGCACCGACTGCTCGAGCAGCTCCTGCCCGGTCTCGTCGCCCTCGAGGACGATGATCTTCAGCATGGCGGTGAGCCTAGCTTTCCGATCCGGCGAGCCCGAGCTCGGGAGCGTGGGGCTCCAGCGCGGCGACGACGAACGCGACGTGCTCGTCGAAGTCGACCCCGAGCTGCTCGGCGCCCTCGCGCAGGGCGGCGCGGTCGACGGCCGCGGCGAACGCGGGTGACTTCATCTTCTTCTTGACCGACTTGGGCGTGAGCCCGTGGATGCCCTGCGGGCGCACGTAGGCGCACGCCATCACGAACCCGGACAGCTCGTCGACCGCGTACAGGGTCTTCTCCATCGGCGTCTCGCGCGCGACCTCGAGGTAGTCGGCGTGCGAGGCGACCGCGCGGATCATGTCCTCCGGGAACCCGAGCCGCTCGAGCTCGGCGAGCGCGTAGCGGGGGTGGCCCGTGTGCAGGTCGGGATAGCGCTCGTAGTCGAGGTCGTGGAGCATGCCGACCATGCCCCAGCGCTCGGGGTCCTCGCCGTACTTCTCGGCGTAGGCGCGCATGCAGGCCTCGACGGCCAGCACGTGCCGGCGCAGGCTCTCGGACTCGGTCCACTCGCAGAAGAGGCTCCAGGCCTCGTCACGGGTCATGGGCAGCGTCATGCGAGTCGGTAGCCTAGCCGCCGCCCCTATGGAGAAGTTCGTGATCGAAGGCGGCGTGCCGCTGTCCGGCACCGTCGTGCCCGCCGGGAACAAGAACGCGGCGCTGCCGCTGCTGGCGTGCGCCCTGCTCACCTCGGAGGAGGTGACGCTGCACAACGTGCCGCGCATCCGCGACACCGAGGCGCTGCTCGAGCTGCTGGCCGACCTCGGCACGCGCGTCGAGTGGACGGACGACAACACCGTCGTCCTGTGCGCGGCCGACGTCAACAAGACGCACGTGGACGCCGACCTGGCCGAGCGCATCCGCGCGTCCTTCCTGGTCGCCGGCCCGCTGCTGGCGCGCTTCGGCTCGGCCGTGATGCCGCCGCCCGGCGGCGACGTGATCGGCCGCCGCCGCCTGGACCCGCACCTGGACGCCTTCCGCGCGCTGGGCGCGACCGTCGAGCACGGCCGCGACATCACCATCAACGCGCCCGGCGGCCTGGCGCCGTGCGACTTCTTCATGGATGAGCCGTCCGTGATGGGCACGGAGAACGCGCTGATGGCCGCCGCCGGGGTCGCGGGCACGACGATCATCCGCAACGCCGCCTGCGAGCCGCACGTGCAGGACGTGGCGCGGATGCTCAACAAGATGGGCGCCGCGATCGAGGGCATCGGCTCCAACGTGATGACCGTGCACGGCGTCACCACGCTCGGCGGCTGCGAGTACACGGTCTCGCCCGACCACATCGAGATCGGGTCGTTCATGGCGCTGGCCGGCGTGACCGGCGGCGAGATGGACATCCAGGGCTGCGTGAGCGAGGACCTGCGGATGATCCGGATGGCGTTCCGGCGGCTCGGGCTGGAGTCCGAGATGCGCGAGGACGGCACCTGCCACATCCCGGGCAACCAGAAGCTGAAGGTCATGCGCGACGCGGGCGACTACCAGTCCAAGATCGAGGACGGCCCGTGGCCGGCGTTCCCGGCCGACCTGACCTCGATCGCGGTCGCGCTCGCGACCCAGGCCGAAGGCTCGGTGCTGATCTTCGAGAAGATGTTCGAGAACCGCCTGTTCTTCGTGGACAAGCTGATCTCGATGGGCGCCGAGATCACGATCTGCGACCCGCACCGGGCGATCGTGATCGGCCCGCGCCGGCTGCGCGGTGCGCGCGTGTCCAGCCCGGACATCCGCGCCGGCATGGCGATGCTGATCGCCGCCGTGTGCGCGCAGGGCACGAGCGAGATCCACAACGTGCGCGACATCGACCGCGGCTACGAGCGGATCGACGAGCGCCTGCGGGAGCTGGGCGCGCGGATCGAGCGCGTCGCGGCATGATCCACCCGATCCCGTCCGGAACCCGGGACGTCCTCCCGGACGAGCTGCGCGAGCTGCGCGCGATCACGGACGGGATGCGGGCCGTCTTCCACGAGCGCGGCTACGGCGAGGTCGCGACGCCCGCGCTCGAGTACGAGGAGGTCCTCACGCGCGGCGACACCGCCGCCGCCGACCCCGCGTACCGGCTCTTCGACGAGCACGGCAACGTGCTCGTGCTGCGCAGCGACATGACGATCCCGATCGCCCGCGTGGTCGCCACCCGCTACCCGACGGCGCCCGTCCCGCTGCGGTTCTTCTACCTCCAGCACGCCTACCGCGCCGTGCGCCAGCACCGCGGCCAGCCGCGCGAGATCCTGCAGGCCGGGATCGAGCTCGTCGGCGCGCCCGGGCCCGAGGGCACGGCCGAGGCCGTGATCGTGCTGTGCGCGGCGCTCGACGCCACCGGGCTGACCGCCTACAAGGTCGGCCTGGGGGACGCGTCGCTGTTCGTGCGCGCGCTCGAGCGCGTCGGCGTGCCCGAGGGCGCGCGGCCGAAGATCCTGCACGAGCTGGCCACGCGCGACCTCGTCGGCCTCGAGCGCGAGCTCGAGGGCGTCGGCGCCGGCGAGCTGCTGGCGCTCGCGCGCACGCGCGGCGACGTCGGCGTGCTCGAGGGCGTCCCGGAGGCCGAGCCGCTGCGCGAGCTCTACCGCCAGCTGCCGGACGACGTGCGCCGGCGCGTGATCTTCGATCTCGGCCTGGTGCGCACGCTCGGCTACTACACGGGCGCGGTCTTCGAGGTCTACGACGCGGCGTTCGGCGCCCCGATCGGCGGCGGCGGGCGCTACGACGACCTGCTCGGGCGCTTCGGCCGCGAGCTGCCCGCCTGCGGCTGGGCGCTCGACGTCGAGCGCATCCACGCCGCCCGGCTGCAGGAGCCGGGCGCATGACTCGCCCTGCGGGCTCGCATGCGCTGACGGGAGCTCGCCTGGCGGCTCGCTCCCGGCGCGCGACAGGACGGAGGCTGACGTGAGGATCGCGGTTCCGCGCGGCGCGCTGTTCAAGGACACGCTGGACCTGCTCGACAAGCTCGGGATCGACACGAGCGAGGTCCGCGCCAACGACCGCAAGCTGCTCTTCGAGGAGGCGGGGATCATCACGATGCGCCCGTCGGACGTCCCGACCTACGTCGAGGCCGGCGCCGCTGACATCGGGATCACCGGCAAGGACGTCCTGGCCGAGCAGAGCGAGCGCGAGGTCTACGAGCTGCTCGACCTCGGCTTCGGGCCGTGCCGGATGGTGTTCGCCACCGTCGAGGGCGACGAGGACCCCGCGGCCGAGGCGCTGCGGCGCCTCGGCGTGATGCGGATCGCGACCAAGTACTCGCGGATCGCGGGCCGCTACTTCGAGCGCACGGGCCGCCAGGTCGAGCTCGTCGAGGTCAAGGGCTCGGTCGAGCTGGCGCCGCTGACCGGGATGGTGCACGGGATCGTCGACCTGACCGCGACCGGCACCACGCTGCGCGAGAACGGCCTCGTCATCCGCGAGGAGATCATGGCCTCGACCGCGCGGCTGATCGCCAACCCGGTCTCCTACCGCGTCAAGGCGGCGGAGATCGACGCCGTGCTGGAGCGCCTGCGTGCGGCTTGAGGACGCGGCGGCCCGGGCCGCCGAGATCCGCGCCCGCGTCCCGGCCGGGGCCGACGTGGCCGAGGACGTCGCGACGATCCTGCGTCATGTGGCCAAGGACGGCGACCTCGCCGTGCGCGAGCTCGAGGCGGAGTTCGGCGACGCGCGCGAGGAGCTGCGGGTGTCCGACGCCGAGCTGGAGCAAGCGCTGGCCGCGCTGGACGCCGGCGTGCGCGCCGGCCTGGAGCTGGCGATCGCCAACGTGCGCGCGGTGGCGGTCGCGGGCCTCGACGAGGACCGCGGCGTGCTGCTGCCGCAGGGCCAGACGGTCACGTTGCGCGAGATCCCGGTGCGGCGGGCGATGGTCTACGCGCCCAGCGGCCGCAACCCGTACCCGAGCACGGTCGTGATGGGCGCGGTCACCGCCCGCGCTGCCGGCGTGGACGAGGTCTACGTGGCGACCGCGCCGCACCCCGTGATCCTGGCCGCGGCGCGGCTGTGCGAGGTCGACGGCGTGTTCGCGGTCACCGGCGCGCAGGCCGTGGCCGCGTTCGCCTACGGCACGGAGTCGGTGCCGAAGGTCGACGTGATCGTCGGCCCCGGCAGCCTGTGGGTGCAGGAGGCCAAGCGGCAGGTGTCCGGTGTCGTCGGCATCGACGGCTTCAACGGCCCGTCGGACCTGACCGTGATCGCCACCGAGGGCGCGGACGTCGAGGCGCTGCGGCTCGACCTCGCCGCCCAGGCCGAGCACGGCGAGGGCTCGCTGACGGTCGCGGTCAGCACCGACCAGGCGATCCTGGACGGGCTCGAGGCGACCGAGAAGGTGCTGGCCGAGAGCGTCGAGGCCGCGCTCGCGTTCGCCGAGGCGCTCGCGCCCGAGCACCTGCAGCTCGCGGGCGCCGCCGCCGAGGCGCTCGCGCCGCGCGTGCGCTCCGCCGGCTGCCTGTTCGTGGGCTCGGACGCGGGCACCGCGTTCGGCGACTACGTCGCGGGTTCGAACCACACGCTGCCGACCGAGGGCGCCGCGCGCTTCGCGTCCGGCCTCAACGTCCGGCACTTCCGCCGCCGCATGGCCGAGGTCCGCCTGGACGGCGCCGCAGGCGCCCTGGCCGTCGCCGGCGTGCCGATCGCGGAGGCCGAAGGCTTCCCGGCCCACGCCGCCTCGATGCGCTTTCGTCAGAATCGATGACCGTGACCCGCACCGCCCAGCTCAGCCGCAAGACCGGCGAGACCGACGTCGCCCTGACGCTCGGCCTGTCCGGCGACGGCGGCGGCCGCCGCGACACCGGCGTCGGCTTCTTCGACCACATGCTCGACCTGCTCGCCCGCCACGGCCGGTTCGACCTCGACGTCAAGGTCACCGGCGACCTGCAGACGGGCTCGCACCATACGGTCGAGGACACGGGCATCGTGCTCGGGCAGGCGCTCGACCAGGCGCTCGGCGACCGCGCGGGGATCGTCCGCTACGGGCACGCGGTCGTGCCGATGGACGAGGCGCGCGCGGCCTGCGCGATCGACATCTCCGGGCGCCCGTACGCGCTCATCAGCGGCTTCGAGCGGCTGCCGGCCGGCCACATCAACGGCTTCGAGTACGAGGTGGCGGAAGAGTTCTTCCGCGCCTTCGCCTCCGCGGCGCGGCTGACGCTACACCTCGACCTGCAGGCGGGCACGAACGCCCACCACATGATCGAGGCGTGCTTCAAGGCACTCGCGCGCGCGCTGCGCGTCGCGGTGTCGATCGACCCGGAGGAGACCGGGGTGCCGTCGACCAAGGGAACACTGTCGTGATCGCGATCGCCGACTACGGGATGGGCAACCGCCGCAGCGTCGAGAAGGCGCTCGAGCACGTCGGCGCGCGGTCGGTCATCAGCGCCGACCACGACGTCATCCGCCGCGCGCACGCGATCATCCTGCCGGGCGTCGGCGCGTTCCCGGAGGCGATGCGCAACCTCGACCGCAGCGGGCTCGGCGAGGTGCTGATCGAGCGCGCGCAGGCGGGCGTCCCGCTGCTGGGGATCTGCCTCGGCATGCAGCTGCTGTTCGAGTCCTCGACCGAGCACGAGGGCGCCGAGGGCCTGGGCATCCTGCCCGGCCGGGTGACCGCGCTCGAGTCGCCGCGGCTGCCGCACATCGGCTGGAACCTCGTCACCTTCGAGCGCGAGGCGGCGCTGACCGAGGGCCTCGGCGAGGCCGCGGCCTTCTACCACGTGCACTCGTTCGCCTGCCGCCCCGAGGAGCCCGCCGACATCGTCGGCACCGCGGAGTACGGCGAGCGCTTCGTCTCGATCGTCGAGCGCGACAACGTCATGGCAGCACAGTTCCACCCCGAGAAGTCCTCGCGCGACGGGCTGCGCCTGCTGCGCAACTTCGCCACGCGCGCGGCGGTCGCCGTCGCATGATCCTCTACCCCGCGATCGACATCATGGACGGCCAGGCGGTGCGCCTGGTCGAGGGCCGTTTCGAGGACGCCACCACCTACCACGACGACCCGCTGGAGGCCGCGCGCTCCTGGGTCGACGCCGGCGCGCGCTTCCTGCACGTCGTCGACCTCGACGGCGCCCGCTCGGGCGAGCCGAAGTCGCTCGAGCACCTGCGCGCGATCGTCGCCGAGACCGGCGTCCCGGTCCAGTACGGCGGCGGCCTGCGGACGGTCGAGGCCGTCCGCGAGGCGCTCCGCGCCGGCGCCGAGCGCGCGATCATCGGCACCGCGGCCTTCCGCGACATCGACTTCCTCGACGACGTCGTGGCCGAGTTCGGGCCGCGCGTGGTCGTGGCCGTCGACGTCAAGAACGGCATGATCGCCACCGAGGGCTGGACGCAGACGACCGAGCTGCCGGCCACCGAGGCGATCAAGCGCCTGACGGGCCGCGGCGTGCGCTCGTTCATCTACACCGACGTCTCGCGCGACGGGATGCTGACCGGGCCCGACCTGGACGCGGTCAAGGAGATCGCGCGCGCCGTGCGCGGGCGCTTCATCTACTCGGGCGGGATCGGCTCGCTCGAGCACCTGCGCGCGCTGGCGCGGCTGCGCCAGGTCAACATGGCGGGCGTGATCGCCGGCAAGTCGCTCTACGAGAAGAAGTTCACGGTCGCGGAGGGTCAGGCCGCGCTCGACGACGTGTAGGGTCGGGGCGATGCGGAAGGCGCTGTTCCTCGCGGCCATGCTGGCCGTCCTTCTCCCTGCCACGGCTCGCGCCGACATCTTCGAAGGCTCCGCCACCGACGCCACGGGCGAGACGATCCCGGCGCGCGACATCACCGCGATCTCGGCCCGCTACGACGAGCCCGCGGGCGCGATCACGGCGACCGTGACGCTGGCCGCGCCCGCCGACGCGGACTCGGACGCGCTCGTGGCCGCGCTGCTGGAGCGCGGCTGCGGAGCGACGCCGCGCGCGGTGCTCGGCGGCACGCTGACCGGGACCACCGGGTCCTGGCAGACGGACACGATGGCCGAGTCCGAGCCGCTGACCCGCACCGGGACGGCGCCGACGGTGACGCTCTCGATCGCGGATCCGCGGCTGGCGAACAACGGCTACGACTGCCTGACCGTGGTCACCGCGACCGAGGCGGAGAGCCAGTACGACACGGCCTCGGTCCGGCTGCGCAACGTCACCCCGCCGCCCGCGCCGACCCCGGCGCCCACGGCCACGCCCACCCCGGCGCCGACCCCCGCCGGCCCGCCGCCGCTCGGCCCCTCGCCGCTGACCCGCGCCGAGAAGCTCGAGGCCGCGCTGGCCAAGTGCGCCAACGCCAAGTGCAAGCGCACGGCGCGCAAGCGCTACGGGCCGACCAAGCGCGAGCGCTACCGCGCCGCGCTGGACAAGTGCCGCAGCCGGTCGTGTGAGCGCCGCGCGAAGGCGCGCTTCCGCGGCGTCAAGCCGGCGCCCAGGCCGACCGGGCTGGAGCGCAAGCTGTTCGCCCGCTCGGAGTCGGACTTCATGGGCGTCTGCGGCGGCGTCTGCTGGGAGGCGCTGGCGTTCACCGACCGCCGCTACGTCTACGTCGGGCTGCCCGAGGGCGCCGGGATCCCGGACTGCCGGCGCGTCACCTACGACGCCGACAAGGGCACGGGCTGCGCGACCTACAAGGTCAAGGGCAAGACGCTGACGGTGGCCGGCAAGCGCTACACGATCGCCAAGCAGGCGCTCACGCGCGCGCCCGAGGGCGAAGAGAAGAAGGGCGTAAAGCTGCCGCTGCAGGTCTTTCCGAAGGCCGGCGCGCGCTGGGAGGTGCCCGCGATCGAGGCGATCGAGGTCAACGGCAACCCGTTCGTGGGCGCGCAGTTCATCACCAAGAGCCTGCTGATGCTCAACCGCTCCGGCCAGTTCGTGCGCACGAGCGTCTCGTTCGGCTCCACCGCGCCGGGCGCGCCCGTGTCGGTCAACTTCGCGTCCGCCCCCAAGGACTCCAGGGGCACCTACGAGGTGCTGCCCGCGGGCACGATCCGGCTCGCGTTCGAGGACGGCCGCGTCGAGGTCGGCCCGGCGTTCTTCTGGGACTCCACCAAGGGCCGCGACCCCAACCGGGCGGGCCTGCACCTCGTCGACCGCACCTTCTTCGGCCCGCCTGAGGACTAGCCCTTGCACTACAAACGCGTCATCCCCTGCATGGACGTCGATGCCGGCCGCGTGGTCAAGGGCACGCGGTTCATCGACATCCGCGACGCCGGCGACCCCGTCGAGCTCGCCGCCCACTACGACGCCCAGGGCGCCGACGAGCTCGTGTTCCTGGACATCACGGCGACCTCGGACAAGCGCGCGACCGTCGTCGAGCTGGCGCGGCGCGCCGCCGACGACGTGTTCGTGCCGTTCACGATCGGCGGCGGCGTGCGGCAGGTGGCGGACGCCCACGACGTGCTCGACGCGGGCGCGGACAAGGTCTCGGTCAACTCGGCGGCGCTCGCGCGGCCGGAGCTGATCGACGAGCTCGCCCAGGTCTTCGGCGCGCAGTGCGTGGTGCTGGCGATCGACGCCAAGCGCCGCCCCGACGGCTCCTACGAGGCCTACGTGGCCGGCGGGCGCACCCCGACCGGGCGCGACGCGATCGCGTGGGCGCGCGAGGGCGTCGAGCGCGGCGCGGGGGAGATCCTGCTCACGAGCATGGACCGCGACGGCACCAAGGACGGCTACGAGCTGACGCTCACCAAGGCGATCAGTGAGGCCGTCGACGTCCCCGTGATCGCCTCGGGCGGCGTCGGCACGCCGCAGCACCTCGTGGAGGGACTGCAGGCCGGCGCGGACGCCGTCCTGGCCGCCTCGATCTTCCACTACGGCGAGTACACGATCCCCGAGGTCAAGGAGACCCTGCGCGCCGCGGGCTTCGCTATCCGCCCTTCTTCGGCCTGAGCGCGTACAGGCTCGAGTAGCCCGTCAGGTAGATCGTGCGCCCGTCGGTGATGACGGGGTTGAACGCGCCGCGGCCCATGTGGAAGACCTTGCGGCCCGTGCGCGCGCCGAGGCCGGTCGTGGTCTTCTTGCCGTAGTTGGAGAAGTAGACGATGTCGCCGATCACGGTCGCGCCGCCGGAGATCTTGCCGCCGTCGCGATAGGTCCAGCGGACCTTGCCCGTGCGCGCGTCGACGGCGTAGAAGTTCCCGTCGTAGGAGCCGAAGTAGACCGTCGGCTTGCCGCCCGGGACGTTCGCCACGGCCGGCGAGGAGTACACGTAGGAGCCCGTGCCCTTCGTCCAGGCCAGCTTGCCGTTGGCCGACGAGAACGAGTACATGCGCCCGTCCGTGTTGCCGACGTAGACGCGCCCGTAGGCGACCGCGGGCGTGGAGTAGAAGTTCCCGGCGCGCAGGCCGAACGCGCCGCCGCGCGTGCCCGTGCTCCAGACCTGGCGGCCCGTCGCCTGCCGGATCGCGTACACGCGGCCCGCGTAGTCGCCGAAGTAGAGCTTGCCGTCGGCCAGCGCGAGCCCGCTCTTGACCGCGCCCGCGGCCTGGAACTTCCAGCGCACCTGGCCGTCGCCGGCGCGGATGGAGTAGACCGTCCCGTTCTCCGAGCCGAGGTAGATGCGGTCGTTGTCGAAGATCGGCGAGGACTCGCTGCGCGAGGGCAGCAGCCGCTTCCAGAGGATCTTGCCCGTCTTGGCGTCGAGCGCGTAGATCGCGCCCGGCTTGCCCTTGCCGCGCGAGAGGATCGGTACGAACACGCGCCCGTTGCCGTACGCCGGCGAGGCGGCGGCGAGCACGCCGAGCTTGCGCTTCCAGACCGCCTTGCCGGTCTTCTTGTTGATGGCGTGCAGGGCGGCGTTGTTGCGCAGGATGAACAGCTTGCCCTCGGCCATCACGGGCGGGAACTCGAGCAGGATCGAGCCCGTGTAGCTCCACACGCGCCAGAACGGCGGCCGCAGCTTCTGCGAGGCCGGGAAGTACTTGCGCTTGTCCTTGGAGTAGCCGTAGGTCCCCCACACGAAGTTGCGCAGCGGGTCCTTCTTCTTGGAGCCCTTCTCGGGCTCTTCCGGGATCTCTTCGGGCACCGGCGTCACGGTCGGTTCTTCCTCGAACGCCACGTCGGGGTTGGAGACGTCCTGTGGCGGTCGCGTCAGCGCGAACACGGCGCCGGCGGCGACCAGCACCGCAAGCACCACACCGGCGCCCAGGAGCAGCTTCTTCCTGCGCGTCATGAGTCGAAGCAGGGTAGCCCGGCCCCTTAACGGAAAATCACGGCATGGATCTCCTGCGCGCGGCCCCCGGAGCCGACATCGTGCTCGCCGCCGTGGCGGGCGAGCCAGGCGTGCACGTGGTCGGCGGCGCCGTGCGCGACGCGCTGCGCGGCCAGGTGCCGCGCGAGCTCGACCTCGTCGTCGAGGGCGACGCGGTCGCGGTCGCGCGCCGCGCCGCCGAGCGCGTCGGCGGCACGCTGACCGTGCACGAGCGCTTCGGCACCGCGACCGTGCGCACCGGCGAGTTCGCGTTCGACCTGGCCGGTGCGCGCCGCGAGCGCTACCCGCGGCCGGGCGCGCTGCCCGAGGTCGAGCTCGGGGCAACGATCGCGGAGGACCTCGCGCGCCGCGACTTCTCCGTCAACGCGATGGCGGTCGGCCTGCACGACGGTTCGCGGACGAACTGGCCCGGGGCGCCCGAGGATCTCCAGGCGGGCGTGCTGCGCGTCCTGCACGAGCGGTCGTTCATCGACGACCCGACCCGGATGCTGCGGCTGGCGCGCTACGCCGGGCGGCTCGAGTTCCGGCCCGAGCCGGGCACGCGGGCGCTGATCGACCCCGCGCTGTTCGAGACGGTCAGCGGTGACCGGCTCGGCAACGAGCTGCGGCTGTTGCTGCACGAGCCGTTCGAGGCGCTGCGCGCGCTCGAGCGCTGGGAGCTGGGCTCCGCGCTCCTCGGCGAGGGCTTCGAGGTCACGTGGCTGGCCGAGCGGGCCTGGCCGGGGCTGCTGGCGCTCGCGGCCTGCTGCGTGCGGATCGACCCGGCGGCGCTCGCCGCCCGCCTCGACCATCTCGGCTTCTCGGGCAGAGACCGGGACGTGGTGGTGGCCGCGGCGAGCGGCTTCGAGCGTCTCCACGGTTCCTTGGACGTCGGCGACGCCGAGTTGTGGCGGCTCTTGCGCCGCGAGCGCCCCGAGACCGTCCAGCTGCTGGCCGCGGCGGGCGAGCGGGGCGCGCAGCGCTGGCTGGACCGCGTGCGCCACCGCAAGCTCGCGATCTCGGGCGACGACCTCGTGGCCGCGGGCCTGCGCGGCCCCGCGGTGGGGGAGGGGCTGGCGCGCGCGATGGTGGCCATGCTCGACGGCCGCGCGCCCGACCGCGAGTCCCAGCTGCGCGCGGCAATACCCTCATAGCCGTGAGCTTGCGCTGGGAGCAGGACCAGATCGTCGCCGAGCTGCCGCACGCGCGGGCGGTCTTCTCGACCGCGCGCGGGGGCGTGTCCACCGGCCCGTTCGCGTCGCTGAACCTCGGGCTGCTGACCGACGACGCGCCCGAGAACGTGGCCGAGAACCGGCGCCGGCTGGGCGAGATCGTCGGTCACCCGTGGCCGCGCTTCTGCTACGGCCGCCAGGTCCACGGGGCGACCGTCCGCCGCGCCACCGAGCCGCCGTCCGCCGAGCGCCCCTACACCGAGGAGGACGGCCAGGCGACCGCGCTCACCGACGCCGCCGCGATCGTCTTCGTCGCCGACTGCCTGCCGGTCCTGCTGGCCGCGCCAGGCGGCGTGGCCGCGCTGCACTGCGGCTGGCGGCCGCTGGCGGGCGGGATCGTCGACGAGGGCGTGCGGGCGCTGCGCGAGGTCGGCGGGGACGGCCCCGTGACGGCCGCGATCGGCCCGGGCGCGCGCGGCTGCTGCTACGAGGTCGGCGAGGAGGTCCACGCCCACTTCGCGGGCTTCGACGCGCGCCGCGGGCGCAACCTCGACCTGGCCGCGGTCGCCCGCGCGCAGCTGGAGGCGCACGGCATCGAGGTGCTGGACACGGAGCTGTGCACGATCTGCGACGAGCGCTTCTTCTCGCATCGCCGCGACAACGGCGTCACCGGCCGGCAGGCGGGGGTAATATGCCGCGCCTGATCACGGGGCTGGACGCCGCCCGCATCGCCGCCAACCTCGAGCGCGTCCGCGAGGCGATCGCCGGCGCCGGGCGCGACCCGGCCGAGGTCGCGGTCCTCGCCGCGGTCAAGTACGTCGCGCGCGAGGAGCTCGGCGTGCTCGGCGAGGCCGGGGTGACGCTGCTGGGCGAGAACCGCGCGCAGGAGCTCGAGGCCAAGGCCACCGCGCACCCCGAGTTCCGCTGGCACTTCATCGGCCAGCTGCAGTCGCGCAAGGTCAAGCAGATCCTCCCGCACGTCGAGCTCATCCACTCCGTCGCGTCGCGCTCCGCGCTGGCGCAGCTGGCCAAGCACGGGACGCCCGAGACCCGGATCCTGCTCGAGGTCAACGTGTCCGGGGAGGAGGGCAAGGCGGGGATCGCGCCCTCGGAGATCGCGAGCTATCTGGAGGAGTCGCCGGTCACCGTGACCGGCCTGATGACGATGCCGCCGTTCACCGACGATCCCGAGCAGAGCCGCCCGCATTTCGCGCGGCTGGCCGAGCTGGCGGCCGAGCACGGGCTGCGCGAGCTGTCGATGGGCACCTCGCAGGACTTCGCGGTGGCTGCAGCAGAAGGTGCAACGATCGTGCGAATCGGCACGATGCTCTATACGTAGAGTGAGCAGGGAAAGCTCTCCCTGCCGCGAACGACTGTCCCGACTATGTCCCTAGGCGATTCCCTCCGCAGAGTTGGTGTGTACTTCGGCCTCGCCGAGGACCGCGAGTACTACGACGACGAGCCGGAGTACCGCGAGCCGCGGGCACCCGAGCGCGAGACGGAGAGCCGTTACGAGGAGCGTCCGAACGTCCGCCGCCTGCAGTCGCGGCGCCGGCGCGACGAGATCGACGACATCTTCGGCGAGGACCCCGCCTCCGAGCGCCGCACGGCGCCGCTGCGCGCGGTCGGCGGGCGCGCCAACGGGCGCGGGGAGGTTCGCGTGCACCTCGTGGTTCCCAAATCCTTCAACGACGCGCAGGACGTCGCGGACAAGTTCAAGGACTCGATCCCGGTGATCATCAACCTGCAGAGCTCCGAGACCGACCTCTCGAAGCGCCTGATCGACTTCGCCTCCGGGCTCACGTACGCGCTCGACGGCGGGATGCAGCGGATCGCCGACAAGGTCTTCCTGCTCACGCCGCGCAACGTCGAGGTCTCGGCGGAGGAGCGCGCGGCGCTGATCGAGAAGGGCTTCTTCAACCAGTCCTAGATGCGCGTCGGCTTCATCGGGGCGGGCAACATGGCGGCCGCGCTGGCGCGCGGCTGGGGCGAGCCCGTGCTCTGCACGGACTCGGGCTCTGGGCGCGCGGCGCGCCTGGTGGAGGAGCTGGGCGGCGAGGCGCTGACCAACCGCGAGCTGGTCGAGCGCGCCGAGCTGGTGATCCTCGCCCACAAGCCCGGCCAGCTGCAGGAGGTCGCGGCCGAGATCTCAGAGCACGCCCGGGGGATCGTGGTCTCGATCCTGGCCCGCGCCACCGTCGCCGAGGTCCAGGCCGCCTACCCGCACGCCACGGTCTTCCGGGTCGAGCCCAACACGCCGGTCGAGCTGCGCCGCGGCGTGCTGGCCTTCGCCGCCTCCGACGCGCCCGGCGTGGACGAGGTCAAGGCGCTGTTCGCGCGCGTCGGCACCGTCGTCGAGATCCCGGAGAAGCTGATGGGCGTCGCCGGCGCGATCTCCGGCGTGGGGCCCGCGTACTGGGCGCTGTTCGCCGAGGCCTGGACGGACGCCGCGGTGCGCCACGGCATGCCCGCGGCCCAAGCCGCCACACTGGTACGGGAAACCATGGCCGGGACCGCTGAACTGCTTGGACGTACCGATACGCTCGCGCTGCGGCGCGGGGTGACCTCGCCCGGCGGGACGACCGCCCGCGGGCTGAACGCGCTCGAGCACGGCGGCGTCCGCGCCGCCCTCGCCGACGCGCTGGACGCGGTGGTGGAGGGCTGATGGAGGCGCGCGAGCAGATCGCCGACTTCCTGTCGGCGCTGATCACCGTCTACACGCTGATCATCTTCGCCTCGATCATCGTGTCGTGGGTGTTCACCTTCGGCGCGCGGGTCCCGTACTCGCGCCCGCTGAACGCCGTGCTGGACTTCCTGCGCGACGTCACGAACCCGTACCTGCGGATCTTCCGCCGCCTCGGGCTGCAGTTCGGGCCGATCGACTTCAGCCCGATCGTCGCGATCCTGGTGCTGCAGATCGGCGGCGGCATCATCGTGAACCTGATCGCCCCGTGAGTGCCCGTCAGACGACGCTCCGCACCGCCCTGGTGGCGGTGGCGGTCGTCGTCCTCGACCAGCTCACGAAGGCCCTCGTGCGCTCCGAGATCCCGCGCTTCGACTCGCGCGAGCTGTTCCTCGGGATCGAGCTCGTGCACACGCGCAACACCGGCGTGGCCTTCAGCATGTTCTCGGGCGGCGGGACGCTCGTGGTGATCATCGCGCTGCTGGCGCTGGCGGCGCTGCTGGTGTTCTTCTTCGCCAACATCCACCGCCGGCTCGTGTGGCTGCCGACCGGGCTGCTGATCGGCGGCGCCGCCGGCAACCTGATCGACCGCGTGCGCATCGGCGCGGTCACGGACTTCGTGAAGTTCCCGCACTTCCCCGCCTTCAACGTCGCCGACATGTGCATCACGTTCGGGGTGATCGCCCTGCTGTGGGTGCTGGAGAAGGCGAAGTGAGCGAGCGCCTGGACGTCTACCTCGCCCGCCGCGTCGGCTCGCGCTCGAAGGCGCAGAAGCTGATCGACGCGGGGCTCGTGCGCGTCGACGGCGTCCCGCGGCCCAAGCGCTACGTGCTCACGGGCGATGAGCACGTCGAGGTCGGCGAGCTCCCGGAGGCGCCCGCGGCCGAGGTCGAGCCGGCGCGCTTCAGCGTCGCGCTCGAGGACGAGCACCTGCTCGTGGTCGACAAGCCCCCGGGCGTCGTCGTGCACCCGGGGCGCGGCCACGCGCAGGGCACGCTCGTGCAGGCGCTGGAGGGCCGGGTCGCGGGCGGCCCGGACCCCGAGCGGCCCGGCGTCGTGCACCGGCTCGACCGCGACACCTCCGGCCTGCTCGTGCTGGCGCGCTCGGACGCGGTCCACGCCGCGCTGCAGGCCGCGCTGCGCGAGCGCCGGATCACGCGCGAGTACCTCGCGCTGGTCGAGGGCCGCCCGCCCGCGCGCCGCGGCACGATCGACGCCCCGCTCGGGCGCGACCGGCGCGTGCGCACGAAGATCTCCACCGACACGGACGACCCGCACCACGCGATCACCCACTTCGAGACCGAGCGCGCGCTGCCGCACGACACGCTGCTGCGGGTGCGGCTCGAGACCGGCCGCACGCACCAGATCCGCGCGCACCTGCTGGCCATCGGCCACCCCGTCGCCGGTGACCCCGAGTACGGCCACGCCGGCCGCCACGGGCTGCGGCGCCAGTTCCTGCACGCGGCGCGGCTGGCGTTCGAGCACCCCGTGACGGGCGAGCCCGTGGAGGTGCGCTCGCCGCTGCCGGAGGACCTGGTCAGGGCCCTCCGGCAGGCGTCAGGGGAACGGGCCGGCCGATCGGTATAGGGGAATCCCGGCCGACCCGTCAGAACCTCCTAACGCAGGCTCCGGCAAAAGCTTTCTCTAAACTGTTGCCGTCCACGTAACCCGACCCCGGGTGCCGTGCGAGGCTCGCGGTTCCTGCCCGGCTGTTTTCGGCCGGGTCCGCCGAGTCCTCAGGCCCGGGTTGCACGTCAAATCGAACAAGGAGTTTCTCCACGATGGCCGAGATCGGTCTCAAGGAGCTGCTGGAGGCCGGGGTCCACTTCGGCCATCAGACGCGCCGCTGGAACCCGAAGATGCGCCGCTTCATCCACGGCGAGCGCGGCGGGATCTACATCATCGACCTGGTCAAGACGCAGACCCTGCTCGAGCAGGCGCAGCGCTTCGCCAAGGAAATCGCCCAGCGCGGTGGCACCGTGCTGTTCGTCGGCACCAAGAAGCAGGCCCGCGACGGGATCAAGGAGATCGCGTCCGAGGCCGGGATGCCGTACGTCAACCACCGCTGGCTCGGCGGCCTGCTGACGAACTACCAGACGATGGCCGCGCGCATCAAGCGCCTGCACGACCTCGAGCGCTACGCCGCCGAGGGCCAGCTGCAGCTGCTGCCGACGCGTGAGCGCCTGGCCGCCGAGGCCGACCTCGAGAAGCTGCAGGCCAACCTGGGCGGCGTGAAGAACATGACGCGCGTGCCCGACGCGATGTTCGTGATCGACCTCAAGACCGAGGCGATCGCGGTGCGCGAGGCGCAGCGGCTGCGGATCCCGATCATCGGCCTGGTCGACACCAACTGCGACCCCGACGGCATCGACTACGTGATCCCGGGCAACGACGACGCGATCCGCGCCTGCACGCTGATCACGCACGCGATCGGCGACGTCGTCCAGGAGGGCCGCCAGCGCTTCCGCCAGGAGGAGGAGCGCGCCAAGGCCGAGGCCGAGGAGCGCGCCCGCCGCGAGGCCGAGGAGCGCGCCCGCCGCGAGGCCGAGGAGCAGGCCGCCGCCGAGGCCGCCAAGCGCGCCGAGGCCGAGGCCGCGCTGACCCAGGCCGGCGAGGGCCAGCCGCGCGACGTGGCCGAGGCCGCCGTGGCCGAGGCCGCCCAGGCCGCGCCCGCGCGCGCCGAGGGCACCACCGACGCCGAGGCCGCCGCCGCCCAGGCGGCCGCCACCGAGCCGGCCGCCCCGGCCGACACGCCCGGCCCGAGCCGCGCCGAGGCGATCGAGGAGCCGCGCGCCAACGCCGACCGCGAGAAGGCCGCCGCCTCCCCGGCCGAGGAGCCCGCCGAGCAGCCCGCCGCCAAGGCCCCGGCCGAGCCCGCTCCGGAGCCCGGGCCCAGCGAGGTCGCCGAGGCCGCCGAGCAGGCCGCCCCCGCTGAGACGCCCGCGGAGCCCGCGGGCGATGTGACCGCCGACAAGACCAAGGACTGACGAAGTGACCACGCCCACGATTTCCGCCAAGCAGGTCGGCGAGCTGCGCAAGCTCACCGGCGCCGGCATGATGGAGTGCAAGAACGCGCTGACCGAGACCGGCGGTGACCTCGACGCTGCCGTCGAGCTGCTGCGCGTGCGCCTGGGCGACAAGGCGCTCAAGGTCGGCGGCCGCGAGGCCACCGAGGGCACGGTCGCCGCCTACATCCACTCCAACGGCAAGGTCGGCGTGCTCGTCGAGGTCGACTGCAACACCGACTTCGTCGCCCGCAACGAGGACTTCCAGAACTTCGCCCGCGAGGTCGCGATGCACATCGCCGCCTCGCCGCAGACGAAGTACGTGTCCGAGGACGACATCCCGCAGGAGGACAAGGAGGCCGAGCTGCGCGTGTTCGAGCAGCAGGCCGCCGACAAGCCCGAGCACATCCGCCCGAAGATCGCCGAGGGCAAGCTCAAGGCGTGGATGAAGGACGTCGTGCTGCTGCACCAGCCGCACGTCAACACGGACAAGTACGAGGGCAAGACGATCGAGGAGCTGCGGGCGAACCTCTCCGGCACGACCGGCGAGAACGTCGTCATCCGCCGCTTCGCCCGCTTCGCGGTGGGCGCTTGAGCGACCAGCCTGGCCCGAACGACAAGCCCGTCTTCAAACGGGTCCTGATCAAGCTGTCGGGCGAGGCCCTGATGGGCCCGCTCGAGTACGGGACGGACCCGGCCACGGTCGGGTCCATCGCCGACCAGCTCAAGGCCGTGCACGATCGCGGGGTCGAGATCGGGATCGTGCTCGGCGCGGGCAACATCTACCGCGGCCTCGCGCACGCCGCGGAGGGCATGGACCGCGCCACCGCGGACTACATGGGCATGCTCGCGATCGTGCTCAACGCGCTGACGCTCCAGGACGCGCTGGAGAAGCGCGGCGTGCACACGCGCGTGCAGTCGGCGATCACGATCTCCGAGGTCGCCGAGCCCTACATCCGCCGGCGCGCGATGCGCCACCTCGAGAAGAAGCGGATCGTGATCTTCGCGGCCGGCACCGGCAACCCGTTCATGACGTCCGACACCGCGGCGGCGCTGCGCGCGATCGAGATCCATGCCGAGGTGCTGCTGATGGCCAAGAACGGGGTCGAGGGGATCTACACCGCCGATCCGCGGACGGACCCGGACGCCGAGTTCATCCCGGAGATCACGGCGCGCGAGGCGCTGCAGCGCGACCTGAAGGTGATGGACGCCACGGCGTTCGCCCTTTGCATGGAGAACCACCTGCCTATCAATGTGTTCAACATGGCCGACGAGTCCAGTATCAACCGGATAATCTCCGGCGAACGCGTGGGAACGCTGGTGACGACATGATCGATGATCTGCTCCGAGACGCGCGTGAGCACATGGACAAGTCCGTGGAGGCGACGCGCCAGAAGTTCCAGTCCGTCCGTGCCGGGCGGGCGAGCCCGGCGTTGCTGGACCGCATCAACGTCGAGTACTACGGGACGGTCACGCCGCTGAAGCAGCTGTCGACGATCAACGCGCCCGAGCCGCGCCTGCTGACCGTCCAGCCCTACGACAAGGGCTCGATCAAGGCGATCGAGCGGGCGATCATGGAGTCCGACCTCGGGCTGACCCCGAACAACGACGGCTCGGTGATCCGCCTGCAGTTGCCCGAGCTGACCGAGGAGCGGCGCAAGCAGCTCGTCAAGGTCGTGCGGCAGCTGACCGAGGAAGGCAAGGTGGCGTTGCGCTCGATCCGGCGCGACACGATGCAAGACCTGAAGGAACTCAAGGAAGCCGGCGAGACCGGCGCCGACGACGAGCACCGCGCCGAAGAGGCCCTGCAGAAGCTCACCGACGAGAAGGTGAAGGAGCTCGACGCCCTCCTCAAGGGCAAGGAAGCCGAGATTCTCGAAGTGTGAGCGCGACGTACGTCGCCATCATCATGGATGGCAACGGGCGGTGGGCCCAACAGCACGGCGTCCCGGTCTCCGAAGGTCATAAAGCGGGTGCGGACACCGTCAAGGCGCGGCTCCGCGACGCCGTCGACCTCGGCATCCGCGAGCTGACGATCTACTCGTTCTCGACCGAGAACTGGTCGCGGCCGCAGGACGAGGTCGACGCGTTGATGGCGCTGTTCAGCGCCCGCATCATCGACGAGACGCCCGAGCTGCACGAGGAGGGCGTGCGGATGCGCTTCGTCGGCCGCCGCGAGGGCGTGCTGCCCGAGCTGATCGAGCAGATGGAGTGGGCGGAGGCCAAGACCGCCAACAACTCGCGGATCACGCTCTACGTCGCGTTCAACTACGGCGGGCGCGCGGAGATCCTCGACGCGGCCGAGCGCTACACGGGCGGCGGCGAGGAGGCGTTCCGCGCGCTGCTGTACGCGCCCGAGATGCACGATCCCGACCTGCTGATCCGCACGTCGGGCGAGCAGCGGATCTCCAACTACCTGCTGTGGCAGGCGGCCTACTCCGAGCTCCACTTCACCGACGTGCTGTGGCCGGACTTCTCGCGCGAGGACTTCGAGCTGGCCCTGTCGAGCTACGACGCCCGCGTGCGCCGCTTCGGAGGGCGCTGAGCGGTGGGCGGGGCTCGCTCACCGGCGCGCGAGCCGCGCAAGACCGGCACCTCGGATCTCGTCCCCCGCATCCTGGTCGCGATCCCCGCGATCGCGTTCGCGATCTTCATCATCTGGCAGGGCGGGTGGGTGTTCGCGGCCGGGATCGGCGCGCTGGCGCTGGTCTGCGTGCACGAGCTGACCGTGATGCTCGAGCGCGCGCGGCCCGTGCGGTTGGCGGCGATGCTGGCCGTGATCGGCCTGCTGGTCGCGGGCACGATCGGCGACGAGCGCCAGGTCATGCTCGCGCTGGTGGCGTCGATCCCCGTCGTGTTCGCGCTGGCGGTGCTGATGCCGCAGCGCGAGCGCATCACGGCCTCGATCGCGGCGACGCTGCTGATCATCGTCTGGATCGGCCTCGGCGTCGCGCACGCCGCGATGCTGCGCGGGCTCGAGCACGGCGTCGACCTCGTGGTGATGGTCCTGCTGGGCACGTTCTTCGGCGACACGTTCGCCTACCTCGGCGGGCGCTTGATCGGGCGCCGCAAGCTCGCGCCGCTGATCTCGCCCAACAAAACCTGGGAGGGCCTGCTGTGCGGGATCGTGGCCGGCACCCTGATCGCCTGGTACTGGACGCGCACCAGCGACGTGGAGTGGATCTCGGGCACCGACGCGCTGCTGCTCGGCCTGGCGATCGTGATCGCCGCGCCGATCGGCGACCTGTTCGAGTCGCTGATCAAGCGCGACATGGGCACCAAGGACACGGGCTCGCTCTTCGGCCCGCACGGCGGCGCCCTCGACCGCGTCGACGCGGCGCTGTTCGCGCTCGTCGCGGGCTACTACGTCTGGCTCGCCGTTTCCTAAACCCAACCTTAAGGGGACTGTCCCCTTTATGTTCGCTCCGCGGCCGGCCAGGTCGCGCGAACCGCGGTCGTGCGCGAAATCAACCTAAACGTAAGGTTAAGGGGACTGTCCCCTTTAGGTGGTTGCAATCGCGTCGGCGGGGCGGAATAGTCAGCGCGCATGAAAGCGATCTCGCTGGTCATGCTCGGCATCGTGCTGTTCCTCGCCGGCTGCGCTGTCAACTGGGTGCAGGACGCGGTCGCCCCGTGGGTGAACCTGGGGGAGGCGCAGATGGGCAGCCCGCTGCGCTTCGAGGCCGGTGACGGGCGCTATCGCGTGATCAGCTCGGGGCCGTCGCGGCCGCCGATCGACCGCACGGTCTGTACGGCCCGCTTCGCCGACGGCAGCACGAAGCGGATGCTCGGCGGCTCGGGCGCCGTCAACGCGCGGGAGGCGCTCGGCGTCTCGCGCGTGCTCGAGTTCCGCGCGCAGCCGGGGTCGATGTGGCTGCTGTGCGAACACCGGATCCTGCGCGACTCGCGCTGGGGCCGCTTCCAGGTGGTCTCCGCAAGCGGGCCGGTCTCGAAGGCGGTGCTGGCCATGTTCGCGCTCAGCGGCCTGTCGCTGCTGTCGGGCGGGCTGTGGCTGACCCTGCAGGTCAGACGCGCGCGGCGCGCGGCGGCGTAAGCCTCAGCGGTCGAGCGTGGTGTCGGCGAAAGAGCGCGGGTCCTCGGCCGGCTCGAGGTGGGTGAAGACCGTGGCGTGGGGGATGCGGCGGCGCAGCTCGGCCTCGACGTCCTCGGCCAGGTCGTGGCCGCGCTGGACGGTCCAGGCGCCCGGGACGAGCACGTGCACGGAGATGAAGGCGCGCGACCCCGCCTGGCGCGTGCGGAGCGCGTGGAAGCGGACGCCGTCGCCCTCGAAGACCGCGAGCGCCTCGGCGATCTCGGCCTGCTCGGGCGCCTCGAGCCCGCGGTCCATCAGCCCGCCGACCGAGCGGCGGACCAGGCCGACGCCGGTGACGACGATGTTGCCCGCCACCGCGAGCGCGACCAGCGGGTCGAGCACGTTCCAGCCCGTGAGCGCGACCGCGGCGACCGCGGCCAGCACGCCGGCCGAGGTCCAGACGTCGGTCAGCAGGTGGCGCCCGTCGGCCTCGAGCGTGATCGAGCGCGCGCGGCGGCCGGCGCGCAGCAGCAGCAGGCCGACCGCGAGGTTGATGACCGAGGCCCCGGCCGAGACCGCGACGCCGACCCCGACGTCGTCGAGCGGCTGCGGGTCGAGCAGGCGCGGGAGCGCGGCCGCCGCGATCGTGATCGCGGCGGCGACGATCAGCGAGCCCTCGACGCCGGCCGCGAAGTACTCGGCTTTCGCGTGCCCGTAGGCGTGCTCCTCGTCGGCGGGCTTGACCGCCCAGCGCAGCGCCACCATGGCCACGACCGCGGCGACGAGGTTGACGACCGACTCGGCCGCGTCCGAGAGCAGGCCGACCGAACCCGTGACCAGCCACGCGGCCGTCTTGAGCGCGATCGTGACGACCGCCGCGGCGATCGAGAGCCACAGCAGCCGGAAGAGCCGGCGTTGATCCATGCGACGGCCACGGTATCCACGCGGCGCCGCTCAGGCGGCGAAGGCCCGGCGGTACGCGGTCGGCGTGGTGCGGAGGTGGCGGTGGAAGTGCTTGCGCAGGTTGGCCGCGCTGCCGAACCCGCAGCGCAGCGCGATCTCCTCGACGCCGGCGTCGCTCGACTCGAGCGCGGCGCGCGCGGCGTCGACGCGCTGGGCGAGCAGCCAGCGCAGCACGGGCACGCCGGTCTCGGCCCGGAAGCGGCGCGCGAACGTGCGCTCGGAGACGTGCGCGTGCGCGGCCAGCGCGCGCACGGTCAGCGGCTCGTGCAGGCGCTCGAGCGCCCACGCGCGGGTGGCGGCCAGCGACCCGCCGGCGCGCTCCGGGACGGGCTGCTCGACGTACTGCGCCTGCCCGCCCTCGCGGTGGGGCGGGACGACGATCCGGCGCGCGATCCGGTTGGCCAGCGCGGCGCCGTGGTCGCGGCGCAGGATGTGCAGGCAGAGGTCCAGGCCGGCGGCCACGCCGGCGGAGGTGAGGACGTCGCCCTCGTCGATGTAGAGCACGCCCGGCTCCACGCGCAGCTCGGGGTGGCGCTCGGCCAGCGCCGGGGCGTCGCGCCAGTGGGTGGTGACGCGGCGCCCGTCGAGCACGCCGGCGGCGGCCAGCGCGAACGCGCCGGTGCAGATCGAGACGATCCGCGCGCCGCGCGCGTGGGCGGCCCGCAGCGCGTCCAGCACGTCGTCCCCCAGCTCGCGCAGGTGCGGCTCGAAGCCCGGGACGAGCACGGTGTCGGCCGCGGCGAGCGCCTCCGGGCCGGCCTCGGCCACGACGGAGAAGCCCGCGCTGGTGGGCAGCGGCCCGGGCCGCTCGCCGCAGACCGTCAGCTCGTACGGCGCCTCGGGGTAGTTCGCGAAGACCTGCGCGGGGATCGCGAGGTCGAGCGGGACGACCGCGTCGAGCGCGAGCACCGCGATCTGGTGCGACATTGGCAGGATCGTAACGGACATTGTCATTCCCGCCACTCGCGGCGCGCGCGCCCCGGCGCGACGATGCCGGGCATGACGATCGAGATCCTGCTGTTCGACGGGTTCGACGACCTCGACGCGTTCGGGCCCTTCGAGGTGCTCAGCGAGGCGGGGCTGGACACGCGCTTCGTGACGATCGAGCCGCGCGACGCGGTGCGCTCGGCGCACGGCGCGACGGTGGTGCCGGAGGGCGTGCTGGGCGAGCCCGACCTGGTGGTCGTGCCCGGCGGCGGCTGGAACGACCGCTCCGGGCCCGGCGCCTACGCCGAGGCGCGCCGCGGGGCGATCACGCAGGCGCTGCGCCGCCGCCACGAGGCGGGCGGCCGGATCGCCTCGGTGTGCACGGGCGCGATGCTGCTGGCCGAGGCCGGGATCCTCGCCGGCCGCCCGGCGGTCACGCACCACAGCGCGCTCGAGGACCTCAAGGGCTTCGGCGCCGACGTGCAGGACGGCGCGCGGGTGGTCGACGACGGCGACATCCTGACCGCGGCCGGCGTGACGTCCGGCATCGACCTGGCGCTGCACATCGTGCGCACCGAGGTCGGCGAGGACGCCGCCCGCGCGGGGGCGCTCGAGATCGAGTGGCCGGCGGTCACCGCCACGCCCTGAGCGCCTCCAGCCACGGCAGCCAGCGCGGGTCCGGGCCGCGCTCGGGCCGCCAGCGCATCGCCGTGCACGTGTAGCCGACCGCGAGCCCCGAGTCGACGTCGGCGAACGCGAGCCGCCCGCCCGCGCCCGCGTGGCCGAACGAGGACGGGCCGAGCATCGGGTTGCCGGGCCGCGGCAGCTCGAAGCCCAGCCCGAAGCGCGGCGCGTGGCCGTCGGGCGCGCCCGCGAGCGGGAGTCCGTCCGTGCGCGGCGCCCGCGCCCGCTCGACGGCGTCCGGTGAGATCAGCCGGACGCCGTCGACCTCGCCCAGCAGCGCCGCGTACATGCGCGCCAGCGAGCGCGCGTCGGTGACCGCGTTCGCCGCCGGGACCTCGGCCGCGCGCGCCGCGCGCGTGCCGAACAGCCGCCCGAGCGGGAAGCCGTCGTCGAGCTGCTCCCAGACGCGCGGCTCGAGCGCCTCGGGCAGCCCGATCCACAGCTCGAGCCCGAGCGGCGCGGCGATCTCGGCGGCCACGAACTCGCCCACGCTGCGCCCCGAGACGCGCCGGATCAGCTCGCCGGCCAGCCAGCCCCACGCCAGCGCGTGGTAGGCGACCGCGGTCCCGGGCTCCCAGCGCGGCCGCATCCGCGCCAGCGCGTTCACGCAGCGGTCCCAGTCGAGCGGGTCGGCGGGCACGAACCCGGCGAGCCCGGCGGTGTGGTCGAGCGCCTGCGCGACCGTGACCCGGCCTGTGAACTCGGGCCAGTAGTCCGACACGAGCGCGTCCAGGTCGAGCGCTCCGCGCTGCACGAGCCGGTGTGCGGCGACGGCGACGACGCCCTTCGTGCACGACATGACCGTCCCGATCGCGTCCGGGCGCCCGTTGGTGAGGTCGAGCACCAGCTCGCCGTCGCGGTAGACGGCCAGCTGCGCCGTCCCGGGATCGTCCGCGTGCGCGGCCGCGAACGCCTCCTCGACCGTCACGCGATCAGCGCGGCGAGCGCGTCCGGCCGGTCCATCGGCACGAACGCGTACGAGTCCTCGATCTCCACGAACCGCGAGTCGTCGAACTGCGCGGCGAGCCGCCGGCCCAGCTCGAGCGGGAAGCAGCGGTCCTCGGCGGCCCAGCCCACGACGACCTCGCCCTCGAAGCGGCGCAGCGACGGCGCCGCGTCCAGCAGCAGCGCCGGGTCCGCCCGGGCCACGAAATGGGCCGCGTCGCGCAGGATCTCGCGGTCCGACAGCGCCGGGCGCACCCAGCGCTCCAGCGCCTCGTCCGGCGCGCGCTTGCTCAGCCACCCGTAGGCGATCGGCAGCCGCCGCAGCGCGCCGACCCGCATCGGCGCGACCGCCGCCGCCAGCGCGGCCGGCGCGCGGCCGAGCGCGAACATCGGCTTGAACATCCACGGCGGGAAGACCTCGAACGCGTCGCAGTTGGTGAACACCAGCCGCGCGATCCGGTCGGTCGGGTGCGACGCCACCAGCAACTGCATCAGCGCCCCGCCCGTGTCGTTGCCCACGACCGTCAGCTCGCGCAGGTCGAGCGCCTCGATCAGCTCGAACACCATCTCGGTCACGCCCTGCGGCGTCAGCCGCGAGCGGTCGTCCACGGCCTGCGGGTGCGAGCCGAGCGGCAGCGTCGGCACCAGGCAGCGCCGCCCGCCGAGCCGCTCCACGACGGCGTCCCACAACGAACCGTCGACCAGCGCGCCGTGCAGGAACAGGACCGGCGGCCCGTCGCCGCCCGTGTCGTGCAACACCATCGCGGCGAACCTTATCTGCGCCAAACACGGGCGCTGCCACAATGGGCCGACGTGAAGCGGGTTCTCATCCTGGGCTCGACGGGCTCGATCGGAACGCAGGCGCTCGACGTCATCAGCCGCGCCCCCGACGCCTTCGAGGTCGTGGGCCTGTCGGCAGGACGCGCGCACGAGCAGCTGGTGGCGCAGGCCGACCAGTACCGGGTCAGCCGGATCGCGCTCAGCGACGAGGACGCCGCCGCGCGCGCCGCCGAGCAGTGGACGGGCGGCGAGGTGCTGCGCGGCCCCGAGGGCCTGATCAGCCTGGTCGCCGAGTCCGGCGCCGACCTCGTGCTCAACGCGATCGTCGGCTCCGCGGGCCTCGGCCCGACGATCGTGGCCCTGACCGAGGGCATGGACGTCGCGCTGGCCAACAAGGAGTCGCTGGTCGTCGGCGGCGAGCTCGTGACCGCGCTCGCGGAGGCCACGGGCGCGCGGTTGATCCCGATCGACTCCGAGCACACCGCGCTGCACCACCTGCTCACGGGCGAGCCGCCCGGCGTGGTCGAGAAGCTCGTCATCACCGCCTCCGGCGGCCCGTTCCGCGGCCGCAAGGACCTGCACGACGTGACCGTCGAGCAGGCGCTGGACCACCCGACGTGGCGGATGGGCGGCAAGATCACGATCGACTCGGCGACGCTGATGAACAAGGGCCTGGAGGTGATGGAGGCCCACCACCTCTTCGGCACGCCCTACGAGCGCATCGACGTCGTCGTGCACCCGCAGTCGATCATCCACGCGCTCGTGCAGCTCTGCGACGGCTCGACCAAGGCGCACATGGGCTATCCGGACATGCGCGTGGCGATCGGCTACGCGCTGCACCACCCGGACCGCGCGGACCTGCCGATCGAGGCGCTGGACCTGATCAAGCTGCGCCAGCTGACGTTCGAGAAGCCCGACCTGCAGGCGTTCCCGTGCCTGCGGCTCGCGCGCGAGGCCGCCGTCGCCGGCGGGACCGCGCCGTGCGCGCTCAACGCCGCCAACGAGGTCGCCGTGCACGCCTTCCTCAACGGGCGGCTGACGTTCATGGGCATCCCGCAGGTCATCGAGGGCGTGCTCGAGCAGCTCGGCTCGCGGCGCGTGCACGACTTCGAGGCGCTCTACGTCACCGACTCCGAGGCGCGGGCGCTGGCCGACGAGCTGATCGGGAGCGTGCGCGCGTGAGCTGGCTGCTCGCGTTCCTGGGCTTCGCCGCGCTCGTGATCCTGCACGAGGCCGGCCACTTCTTCGCCGCCAAGGCGGTGGGGATGCGCGTGGAGCGCTTCTCGCTGTTCTTCCCGCCGCTGCTGGCGCGCGTCAAGCGCGGCGAGACCGAGTACGCCGTCGGCGCGATCCCGCTCGGCGGCTACGTGAAGATCACGGGCATGAACCCGGCGGAGGAGATCCCGCCGGAGCACGCCCACCGCGCCTACTACCGCCAGCCCGTGTGGAAGCGGGTCTTCGTGATCGTCGCCGGGCCGGTGGTCAACATCGTGCTCGCGTTCCTGATCATCGCCGCGATCTTCATGAGCGAGGGCACGGTCGAGCCGCCGCCCGTGGTCGGCAAGATCGAGGCCGGCTCGCCCGCCGCAAAGGTGCTCGAGCCCGGCGACGTGATCCTCGCCGTCGACGGCAAGCCGCCGGCGGGGGAGACCTACCGCGAGCAGCTCGACTCGATCGGCAAGGTGATCGCCGCGCACAAGGGCACCGAGGTCGCGATCACCGTCCGCCGCGACGGCGCCGAGCAGACCGTCCGCGGGCGCACGTTCTACGACGCCGAGCTCAAGCGCCACCGCTTCGGCTTCGCCTACGACACCGAGGCCAGCGCCGTGCCCGCCGGCCCGCTGCGGGCGTCCGGCCTCGCGCTCAGCCAGATGTGGCAGGTGACCTCGACCACGGTCAGCCACATCGTGCAGATCTTCGTGCCCGAGAAGCGCGAGCAGCTGGGCAGCGTCGTCGGCGGCTACGAGTCCACGCGCCAGGCGATCCAGGTCGACGGCACGACCGCGCTGATGATCCTGGCGCTGATCAGCCTCTCGCTCGGCGTCATCAACCTGTTCCCGTTCCTGCCGCTCGACGGCGGGCACATCTTCTGGGCGCTGGCCGAGAAGGTCCGCGGCAAGGCGATCCCCTTCAGCGTCATGGAGCGCGCCGGGTTCGTCGGCTTCGCGCTGGTGATCATGCTCTTCCTGGTCGGGTTGACGAACGACATCGACCGCATCGCCAACGGCGAGTTCCGCTTCCGGTAGCGCGACGGTTGAGAACGCGTCAACGGCCGGCCGCGCAGTACTGCCGCGGCCGGCCGGAGAATTCGATCTTCCGGGACGGCGCCCGGCGGCGCGACCGTGATGGCCCCCGAAGCGAACGGGGGTTGTCCCCACCGTCAGGTCTCGTCGAGCATGCGCGCGACGCTGCGCATCACGCGGGCGGCGGCGGCGAGCTCCTCGGGCGAGTGCTCCGCCAGGCCCGCCCGCCAGCGCTCGAGGAACACGGCGCGGCGCTCGGCGAGGCGCTTGCGGCCCTCGTCGGTGAGCGCGACGATCACCTGGCGGCGGTCGGTCGCGCTGCGCCGGCGCTCGACCATCCCGCCCTGCTCGAGCTTGTCGAGCATCGCGGTCACCGAGGCCGGGCTCATCTCGGCCTGCTTGGCGAGCCAGCCCGCGGTGACCTCCTCGTCGCGGTCGAGCGCGAGCAGGGCGCGGACCTGGCCGTGGGTGAGGTCGCCGGGGCGCTGCGGGTCGCGCCCGCGCAGGCGGCGCTCGGCGCCCATCAGCTCCACGAAGGCGGTGCGGAGGTCGTCGAGCTCGCTCATGCCATCGCCTCCGCGGGCTCGGGCGCGTGGGAGCGGCGCCGCTCGACGAGCGCGAGCACGATCGTCGGCAGCAGCGCGACGACGCTGATCGCGACGACCCAGCCGTAGGTGTGCGCGAACGCGGGGGCGGCCGCCTCCGGGGTGGCGCCGGTGATGCCGTTCTGGAGCACGACCACGAGGATGGCGGTGCCGATCGAGCCGCCGACGCGCTGGAGCACGTTCAGCTGCGGCGTCGCGTCGTGGACCTGCTCGGGGCGCAGGGCGGCGAAGGCCGAGGTCATCGCCGGCATCATCGCCATGCCGATGCCGAGGCCGCGCACGACCATCGCGGCGCCGAGCAGCCAGTAGGAAGTGGTGGCCTCGATGAGCATGAAGGGGATCGTGGCGACGATCATGATCACGCCGCCGATCAGCGCGGTCAGGCCGCCGCCGATGCGCTCGGTCGCGCGGCCGGAGATGGCCATCGCCAGCGCGGTGCCGAGGCCCTGCGGGATCAGCAGCAGGCCGGTGGTGACGGCGTCCTCGCCGCGCACGAGCTGGAAGTAGAGCGGGAGCAGGACCATCGCGCCGAACAGCGCGGCGCCGAGCGCGAACGTCGACACGGACGCGGCCGCGAACGCCTTGTTGGCGTACAGGCGGACGTCGAGCAGCGGGTAGTCGATGCGCAGCGCGCGCAGCACGAAGGCGGTCACGAGCGCGAAGCCGCCGACCGTGGGGACCAGCGCCTGGGGGGCGGTGAAGGAGTGCAGCGTGCCGGCCTCGGAGAGGCCGAAGGTGATGCCGACGAGGCCGGCGGCGACGAGCCCGAGGCCGAGCGCGTCCAGGCGGCCGGCGGCGCCGGGCTCGATCGTGTCGCGGGGGAGCAGGCGCCAGGCGGCGGCGACCGCGGCCAGGCCGACCGGGATGTTGACGAAGAAGATCCACTGCCAGCCGACGTGCTCGACGAGCAGGCCGCCGATCGTGGGGCCGAAGACGGGGGCGAGGATGACGGGGATGCCGATCGCGGTCATCACGCGCGCCATGTTGCCGGGGCCGGCGGCCCTGACGAGCGCGATCTGGCCGACGGGGACGAGCATGCCGCCGGCGAGGCCCTGCAGCACACGGGCGGCGACCAGCGACTCGAGCGACCAGGCGAAGCCGCAGAGCGCGGAGCCGAGCGTGAAGAGCGCCAGCGCGGCGATGTAGAGCGGGCGGGCGCCGAAGCGGGCCGCGGCCCAGCCCGAGACGGGGATGACCGCCGCGAGGGCGAGCATGTACGAGGTGACGACCCATTGCACCTCGTCAAGAGAGGCGTCGAGCTGGACGGCGAGCGTGTCGAGCGCGACGTTGACGATCGTGGTGGAGAGGACCGACATGATCGTGCCGAGCACGACCGCGACGGCGATCTTGCGGACGTGGGGTTCAAGGTGACGTGTCATGATGTTCTGCTCCGAAAGTTTAGATACCTAATCTTTCGGCATCAAGAGGTTTTTGCTTGAGCCCGACTTCTAGACTTGTTCGCCAATGGCTTCGCAGCGCTCAGTGAACGTCGGAGGCGTCCAGATCGGCGGCGGCGCCCCGGTCGTGGTGCAGACCATGACCAAGACCGAGACCGCCAATCTGCAGGCGACGATGGATCAGATCCGGCGCGTCGCCGAGGCCGGGGCCGACCTCGTGCGCGTCGCCGTCCCGCGCGAGAAGGACATCGAGGCGCTCAAGACGATCGTCGTCGAGTCGCCGATCCCGGTGATCGCCGACATCCACTTCAACCACACGCTGGCGCTGAAGGCGATCGACGCGGGCGCGCACTGCATCCGCCTGAACCCGGGCAACATCGGCGGGCCCGAGAAGGTCGCCGAGGTCGCCGACCGGGCGCGCGCGGCCGGCACCCCGATGCGGATCGGCGTCAACTCCGGCTCGCTGCCCAAGCACCTGCACGAGCTCGAGTTCGAGAACCCCGTCGAGGCGCTCGTCCAAGCCGCGGTCGAGTTCGTCGAGCTCATGGAGCGCCTGCAGTTCACGGACTTCAAGGTCTCGATCAAGTCCACCTCGGTCCCGAACACGATCGCCGCCAACCGCGCGCTGAGCGAGCGCATCCCGTACCCGCTGCACCTCGGCGTCACCGAGGCCGGCACCAAGTGGTCGGGCTCGCTGAAGTCCGCCGTCGGCCTCGGCACGCTGCTCGCCGACGGCATCGGCGACACGATCCGGATCTCGCTCTCGACCTTCCACGCCGAGGAGGAGGTCAAGGTCGCCTGGGAGATCCTCAAGGCGCTCAAGCTGCGCGAGCGCGGCCCGGTCCTGATCGCCTGCCCGACCTGCGGGCGCCTCCAGTTCGACATGGACAGCGTCGTCGCCGAGGTCGAGCGCCGCCTGGCCGCCTACGACGACCCGATCGAGGTCTCCGTCCTCGGCTGCGCCGTCAACGGCATCGGCGAGGCCCGCCACGCCGACTTCGGCATCACCGGCGCCAAGGACATGGGGATGATCTACTCCAAGGGCAAGCCCCTGAAGAAGGTCAAGACCGAGCACCTCGTCGACGAGCTCTTCGCCGAGATCGACAAGTACTACGCCGCCGGCAAGAAGCTCACGATCGACGACGCCGCCGCCGCCGAGGCCGCCGCCTGGCTCGCCGAGGAGGAGGACGCCACGGCCATGACCCCCGAGCGCCTCGCGATGCTCGAGGCCGAGAAGGCGCGCCAGGACGCCGACGCGATCGACGAGGCGCTCTCGCCCGTCGCCGGCCGCCGCTTCACCCGCGCGTAGCCGCGCGCCGCTGCGGCGCGCCCTCGTGGCGCGGCCCTCGCCGCGCCGCTCAGCGGCGGCGGCCGCAGGCCGGGCGGTCGGAGGCGTCGCGGATCGCGCGGTAGCGGCCCTTGGCCTGGCGGGTGCGCATGACGTAGACGTTGCCCTCGGCGGCCAGGGTGCCGGTGCGGGTGTGCCAGGCGATCACGCCGCGGCCGTCCGGGGCGGCGGCGACCTTCGGGGCCTCGGGCTGG